>Ga0247610_10000099_pt1 | contig 140411 bp, 117 predicted proteins | sample 174DNAGHGhighgp2_FD_193483 | JGI IMG/M metagenome (GOLD analysis project Ga0247610, IMG submission 193483) | Sheep rumen microbial communities from Palmerston North, Manawatu-Wanganui, New Zealand - 1742 DNA GHGhigh gp2 | ecosystem: Host-associated > Mammals > Digestive system > Stomach >... | reverse complement strand
TTTACCTTAAAAAATGTATATATTATACCGGCATTCAGATTCAGCGGCGGATGCTTTTGTTATTTCGGATAAATTTTATTTCAGGCGGTAAAAAATCTATTGACAAACGGCGTATTTGTGGTATAATGGATAAGTGTGATGCTCTATCACATATTAAATATTTTAAGAAGGAGGAAAAATAATGCCTACGTTTAACCAGTTAGTACGTAAGGGAAGAGATGTTCTGGAGGTTAAGTCTACTGCTCCTGCTCTTCAGAAGGGCTACAATGCTAAGAAGAAGATCACAACAGACACAAGCTCACCACAGAAGCGCGGTGTTTGTACTGCAGTAAGAACAGCTACACCTAAGAAGCCTAACTCAGCTATGAGAAAGATCGCCAGAGTAAGACTTACAAACGGATACGAAGTAACAGCTTACATTCCGGGTATCGGTCACAACCTTCAGGAACACAGCGTTGTTCTCATCAGAGGCGGACGTGTAAAGGACCTTCCTGGTGTACGTTACCACATCATCAGAGGTACTCTTGATGCACAGGGCGTTGCAAAGAGAATGCAGGCTCGTTCCAAGTACGGTGCTAAGAGACCTAAGGCTGGCGCAGCTAAGTAATTTATTGCTTAAAACGCAGTTATTCATTCACTAAAATAGGATTCAACTACCACAAAGATTTAATGTGGAGATTATATAGATAATATATACCTCTCTGCATGGTCTTGACGGGTGATCAATTAAGATCAAACGAGTACCTATGATTTCATTCACAATTATATGAAGGAGGGAAGCGAAAATGCCAAGAAGAGGTAATATCGCAAAGCGTGATGTATTACAGGATCCGCTTTACAATTCTAAGCTGGTAACACGCTTAATCAACAACATAATGCTTGATGGTAAAAAGGGTGTTGCTCAGAAGATCGTTTACGAAGCATTTGAAATCGTCGCTGAAAAGACAGGTGAAAATGCTCTGGAGGTTTTCGAGAAGGCAATGGAAAACATTATGCCGGTTCTCGAAGTTAAGGCACGCAGAATGGGTGGTGCTACTTACCAGGTACCAATGGAAGTTCGTCCTGAAAGACGTCAGACATTAGGTTTAAGATGGATCACAAAGTATTCAAGACTCAGAAACGAAAAGACAATGAAGGAAAAGCTCGCAGGCGAGATCCTTGATGCTCTTAACGGTACTGGCGGTTCTTGCAAGAAGCGTGAAGACACACACAAGATGGCTGAAGCAAACAAGGCATTTGCACATTACCGCTGGTAATTCTGTAAATAAGATTACGGAGGTTTTAGAATGTCAAGAGATTGTTCACTTGAGAATACAAGAAACATTGGTATCATGGCTCACATTGATGCTGGTAAGACAACCACAACTGAGCGTATCCTTTTCTACACTGGTATAAACCACAAGATCGGTGAAACTCACGAAGGTTCAGCAACGATGGACTGGATGGAGCAGGAGCAGGAAAGAGGTATCACAATTACTTCTGCTGCTACAACAGCTTACTGGTCAGGTCACAGAATCAATATCATCGACACACCTGGTCACGTTGACTTTACAGTTGAAGTTGAGCGTTCATTAAGAGTTCTCGACGGTTCTGTAACAGTTTTCTGTGCTAAGGGCGGTGTTGAACCACAGTCTGAAACTGTATGGCGTCAGGCTGATAAATACCAGGTACCTAGAATGGCTTATGTAAATAAGATGGACATTATGGGTGCTGACTTCTACCGCGTTGTAAGCATGATGAAGGAAAGATTACACTGTAATGCAGTTCCGATCCAGCTTCCAATCGGTGCAGAAGAAACATTCAAGGGCATCATCGACTTAGTTGAGATGAAGGCTTACGTTTACTATGATGACCTCGGAAAGGACATCAGAGTAGAAGAAATTCCTGCTGACATGGCTGACAAGGCTCAGGAATACCATGAAGCTCTCCTCGAGCACGTTGCTGAACAGGATGAAGAACTCATGGAAAAATACTTCGCTGGTGAACAGCTCACTATCGAAGAAATCAAGAAGTGCATCAGAAAGTCTACAATAGCTAACCAGATGGTTCCTGTTGTATGCGGTACTTCATACAAGAACAAGGGTGTACAGAAGCTCCTCGACGCAGTAGTTGACTACATGCCTTCACCGCTTGACGTACCTGCTATCAAGGGTATCAACCCTGATACAGATGAAGAATGCGAACGTCCTTCATCAGATGACGAACCATTCGCAGCACTTGCATTCAAGATCGCTACTGACCCGTTCGTTGGTAAGCTCTGCTTCTTCAGAGTTTATTCAGGTACAATAAGCACTGGTTCTTCAGTACTTAACGCTACCAAGGACAACAAGGAAAGAATTGGTCGTATCCTTCAGATGCACTCAAACCACAGAAAAGATATCGAAACAGTTTACGCTGGTGATATCGCAGCTGCTGTTGGTCTCAAGAACACAACAACAGGTGATACACTCTGTGATGAAAAGCACCCGGTTATCCTCGAATCTATGGAATTCCCTGAACCGGTTATCAACCTCGCTATCGAACCTAAGACTAAGGCAGGCCAGGAAAAGATGGGTATCGCCCTTTCAAAGCTTGCTGAAGAAGACCCTACATTCAAGACATGGACTGATGAAGAAACAGGCCAGACAATCATCGCTGGTATGGGTGAGCTTCACCTCGATATCATCGTTGACAGACTTCTCCGTGAATTCAAGGTAGAAGCTAACGTAGGTGCTCCTCAGGTTTCATATAAGGAAACAATCAAGAACTCCGCTGATGTTGACATGAAATATGCACGTCAGTCAGGTGGTAAGGGTCAGTACGGACACGTTAAGATCAGGGTTGAACCTAACGAGTCAGGTAAGGGCTACGAATTCAAGAACTCAGTTGTCGGCGGTTCTATTCCTAAGGAATACATCCCTGCTGTTGACGCTGGTATCCAGGGCGCTATGCAGTCAGGTGTACTTGCAGGCTACCAGGTAGTTGACGTTAAGGTTGATCTCTACGACGGTTCATATCACGAAGTTGACTCTTCTGAAATGGCATTCAAGATCGCTGGTTCTATGGCGTTCAAGGAAGCTATGAAGAAGGCTAACCCTGTAATTCTTGAACCTATCATGAAGGTTTCAGTAATTGTTCCTGATGATTACCTCGGAACAGTTATCGGTGACCTCAACTCAAGAAGAGGCCAGATCCTTGGTCAGGAAACAAGACCAGGTACAATCCAGGTTGACTGTCTTGTTCCGCTTTCAGAAATGTTCGGTTACTCAAACGACCTCCGTTCAAAGACACAGGGTCGTGGACAGTACTCAATGGAACCACACAGCTACATTGAAGTTCCGAAGTCAATCGCTGAAAAGATCATCAGCAAGAGAAGCAAGGCTGAATAATTCTGCTTTTCTTAAAGGAATATTTTAAAAATATTCCGAAAACACTTGAATTTATATCTGATATCTGTTAAAATTGATATCATAGTATAAAGCTATTCTATAATTTTTATTGAGGAGGAAAAATCCAATGGCAAAGGAAAAATTTGAACGTAACAAACCACATGTAAATATCGGTACAATCGGTCACGTTGACCACGGTAAGACAACTCTTACAGCAGCTATCACAAAGACACTCGCTCTTCAGGGTCTTGCAGAAAAGAAGGACTACGCTAACATCGACTCTGCTCCGGAAGAAAGAGAAAGAGGTATCACAATCAACACAGCTCACGTTGAGTACGAAACAAAGAATCGTCACTACGCTCACGTTGACTGCCCAGGCCACGCTGACTATGTTAAGAACATGATCACAGGTGCTGCTCAGATGGACGGTGCTATCCTCGTTGTTGCTGCTTCAGACGGTCCTATGGCTCAGACAAAGGAACATCTCCTTCTTGCTCGTCAGGTTGGCGTTCCGGCAATCGTTGTATTCATGAACAAGGCTGACCAGGTTGACGACGAAGAACTTCTCGAACTCGTTGAAATGGACATTCGTGAAACACTCGACAAGTATGAATTCCCTGGCGATGACACACCGATCATCAAGGGTTCAGCTCTTAAGGCTCTCGAAGCTCCAGACGATCTCAGCGATCCAGCTTACGCTCCAATCCTTGAACTCATGGACGCTGTTGACTCATACATCCCAACACCTGAAAGAAAGGCAGATCTCCCATTCCTTATGCCTGTAGAAGACGTATTCACAATCACAGGTCGTGGTACAGTTGCTACTGGTAGAGTTGAAAGAGGTCAGCTCAACATGTCTGACGAAGTTGAAATCGTTGGTCTTAAGGAAGAAAAGATGAAGACTGTTGTAACAGGTATCGAAATGTTCAGAAAGCTTCTTGACTACGCTGAAGCTGGTGACAACATCGGTGCTCTTCTCCGTGGTGTTCAGAGAACAGATATCGAAAGAGGTCAGGTTCTTTGTAAGCCAGGCTCAATCCACCCACACAAGAAGTTCCACGGACAGGTTTACGTTCTTAAGAAGGAAGAAGGCGGCCGTCATACTCCATTCTTCAACAACTACAGACCACAGTTCTACTTCAGAACAACAGACGTTACTGGTATAGTTTCACTTCCTGCAGACAAGGAAATGTGCATGCCTGGTGATAACGTTGAAATGGACGTTGAACTCATCACACCAATCGCTATCGAAGCTGGTCTCCGTTTCGCTATCCGTGAAGGTGGACGTACAGTTGGTTCAGGCGTTGTTACAGCTATCAACGAATAATTAAAAAAATACAGTTTATTAAATAAACTATAACTAACAGCAGATACATTCGTGTATCTGCTGTTTTTTTTGCAATTAATTATAAAGGAGTGTAAACGTTTAATCGAATTTGTAGAAATCGTATAAATCCTGCGAAATTTTCTAAAAGATATTTACAAACCAAATTTAATGATGTATAATATTAAACAGGAAACATAAATTAAGCTTATATTTACTTAAACCAGCTTAAATTATTGAAAGGATGAATACCGATGAATACAATTAAAAAGGCAGGTGCAGTTACAACTGCACTCTTAATGACAATGCTTGCAGTTAATCCTGTAACATATGCTGCTGATTCAGCATCATCATATGATATGGGTGTTACAGTAAATCTTGCAGACAAGGGCAAGGCTATCAGCCCTTACATTTACGGAATCAACGAACACGGACTCGACAAGAATCTTCAGGTAAACTCTGTAAGACAGGGCGGTAACCGTTTTTCAGGCTACAACTGGGAAACAAACGCTTCTAACGCAGGTTCAGACTGGAAGCACTCTTCAGATACACACATCTCAGCAAGTTCAGATCCTGCTGACGGTGTACGTACTCTTTCAAAGGAAGCAAAGAAGGGCAATATTGATTACAAGCTCGCTACTGTTCAGATGTGCGGCTATGTTTCAGCTGATACAAAGGGAACAGTAGAAGAAAGTGAAGCTGCTCCGAGCGCAAGATGGAACGAAGTAATCGCAGCAAAGGGCAAAGATCTTTCACTTACACCTGACCTTACAGACGGTAAGGTTTACATGGACGAATACGTAAACTACGTTGTAAAGAACTTCGGCGACTCACAGTCTGCAACAGGTATCCAGGGATGGAGCCTTGACAATGAGCCTGGCTTATGGCACCACACACATTCAAGAATGCATAAGGACGAAGTTACTGCAGAAGAACTTGTTAAAAAGTCAGTTGACACAGCAAAGGCCGTTAAGTCAGTTGACCCTAAGGCAGAGATCTTCGGACCTGCACTCTTCGGTTACACAGCTTTCGTTCAGCTCAGCGCAAAGGACGGTTCAACAGACTGGAAAACAGTAAACGCTGACGGAAAATATGACTGGTTCATTTCCTACTACCTTGAACAGATGAAGAAGGCTGAGGAAGAATCCGGTCAGAGACTTCTCGACGTACTCGATGTTCACTACTATTCAGAAGCAAAGTGCCCTGAATGCGATACACGTATGTGCGGTAATCCGGAACACAGGAAGGGTATCGATGAGATGACTCAGGCTTACAGAACACTCATCGAGAAGGATTACAAGGAAAACAGCTGGATCGGTGAATACTGCCAGCAGAATATTCCGATCCTTACTAAGATGAAGGAATCCATCGACAAGTACTATCCGGGCACAAAGCTTGCAGTTACAGAATATGACTTCGGCGGCGGCGACGCAATTGCCGGTGCTATTGCTGAAGTAGATGCGCTCGGAACATTTGCAAAGAACGACGTTTACCTTGCTACACTCTGGGCAGATGACGTACCATATCAGTACAGCGCTATCAACCTTTTCACAAACTATGACGGTGAAGGTTCTTCATTCGGTAACACACTTATTGAATCTGAAACTGAAGACTATAAGAAGTCAACAGTTTATGCTTCTGTCGAAGACAATGATCAGGGTACAGTAAGCGTTATCCTTACAAACAAGGATCAGGACAAGACTGAAAATGCAAATATCGATCTCAAGGGATCAAAGACATCCTACAAGAATGCCGCAGTTTACATTCTTTCAGGCGATTCAAAGGAGATCATCCACAAGGTAAGCCTTAACGATATTAAGGACAACAAGCTTACAGTTGAAGTTCCTCCGCTTTCAATTGCAGAAGTTATCGTTTCTGATGACGAAAAGGATTATAAGCCGGTAACACAGAAGACAGAACCTGTTTTCGAATACGTTGACGGTACAGTATCAAAGGGTACAGAAGCAGGCTACTTCGGTATCTCATTTGACGAAGCTATTGCCGGAAATCCTGTAGTTCTTGACATTGATCTCAAGGATACACAGTCTGCAATGGGATGCATCGACTTCAATGTTCAGGTTGACGGCACACCATACTGGGTACACTATGACTGGAACGCAAAAACATCAGGCAAGGTAGAACTTTCACTCGATGAACCAACAGGTGTTATGGACGTTTCAGGTTCAGAGGGCGTTGAGATCAAGGACGAAGCAGTTATCGCCAAGGTAGCTGAAGCAGTTAAGAAGTCAAATGCAAAGTCAACAAACTTCCAGACATGGTACGTTGCTGACGCAGCATGGGAAGATACAGACCACAGCCTCGTAACACTCAAGGGTGCACAGATCAAGAAGGCAACTGAAGGAACAGCTCCTGCAGCAAAGACAAAGGAAGTTGAAGGTACAGTAAAGGCTGACGAAGAAAAGGCTGGTAACTTTAACATCTCATTTCCGGAAAAAACTGAAGGCGGCAAAATCGTCGCTGAAATTGATATTAAAAATAATACTTTCGCGAACGGCTGCGTAGATACAAGCGTTAAGTATGAAGGCAAGGACTACTGGGTACACTATAACTGGGATATCAAGAAGAGCGGAACAGTGGAAATTGATCTTTCAGATCCTGCAGTAATGGATCCGAAGACTGAAAAGGATACTGACGACGAAGCGGTTATCAAGGGCGTTGCAGATCTTATAAAGAATCAGAAGAACTTCACATTCCAGACATGGTATGTAAACAACGGCGCAGGTGATCAGGTTGAAAACAGCGAAGTTACTCTTAAGAGCATAAAGCTCGTTAAGGCTGACTCAGGAGTATCTGCTGATCCGACATCCGAGCCGACAAAGCCGGCAGATCCTACAAAGGAACCAACAAAGGAACCTACTAAGGAACCTGCAAAGGAATACAGCATCGGCGACATCGACGGCAGCGGTGTTATTGATGTAACAGACATCACAACATTAAGCCTCTTCCTTATCGGCGATACAAACCTTGACGATGCATCACGCAAGGCAGCTGACGTAAACGCTGACGGCGATATCCGTCTTACAGACCTTGCTACTCTCAGACAGTATGTATCAAAAGTTCCAGGCGTAAAGCTCGGCTGATATTTACCCGAAAAGAATAATGAAATTACCGGATCTGTTGCACTGACAGGTCCGGTATATTTTTTGATTTTTTAGTTTTTTTATGCTATACTTTTAAATAAGTGTCCTGTCACTGCTTTCACAGAAAAATATAGTCAGGCTTTTTTGAGCTTATGACGGATTGGAGTTACTATGCTTTTAGTTGCTGATGTTGGAAATACGAGTACAGTTTTCGTGGTTTACGACGGGGACACCGTTGTGGATACCATAAGAACAAAGACGGGCGATCATAAGGTGAAGGAACTTACGGAAAAATATTATCCGGTTAATATGGTATTTATTTCATCTGTGGTTCCGTCTGTAAATGAACGTCTGAAAAAATATCTTGAATATTTGTATGAATGTGAAGTGAAATTCCTTGACAGCAAATGCGATACAGGATTAAGGATCTGTACCGATGCTCCGGAAAAGACCGGTGCAGATATTATCTGCGGTGCAGCGGCAGCATTTGACAGGTATAAAAAGCCTGTTGTGGTATTTGATCTTGGTACGGCGACAACAGTCTGTGCTGTTGACAGGGATGGTAATTATCTGGGCCATGCAATTTACCCGGGAGTCAGAACATCTTTTGATGCTCTTCACCGTGCGGCTGAACAGCTTCCGGAAATAGACGACAGATATGATGATTTTGAACTTATCGGAAAGAATACAGTTTCTTCGGTCAAATCCGGAGTAATCATCGGTGCAGCGTGTTTCATTGACGGAATGACTGAACGGTACAGAAAAGCGATCGGTGAAGATGCAGCAGTATTGGTTACCGGCGGTCTTGCTCCTGTTATACTGCCTTACTGCACCGGAAAATATGATTACGATGAGTTTCTGCTGCCTGAGGGTCTTAAACTGATTTGCAACCGTACATACAACCGCACAAAATGATCACCGGTTTAAAGAAGAGTTTATTACAGATTACAGAAATATTACAGAAAAGCTTCACAACGATTACCACACGAAACTTTTTGTTACCTAACCGTTACAATCTGAAGATATTTTATTACAAAAATCTATTGAGCTTAAAATTTCTTTAATCTGATTAGTGCATTGTCACTATAAAAACATACAAATTGATTTAACCATTTGGATTTAAGTTGCATTGACTTTATATTGCAATATATAGTATAATAATTATTATAGCAAGGAGTATATTCTCATGCTGAAAAAATCTGTAAAAAAAAGAGAAATGAAATGAGGCTTTGGGAATAATGGATTTTGTTCATAAGTCCGTAATGCTTAATGAATGCATTGAAAATCTTGCTGTAAAAAGTGACGGAATTTACGTGGACGGTACTGTCGGCGGCGCAGGTCATTCGACCGAGATAGCAAAAAGACTCGGCGAAAACGGCAGACTCATAGCATTCGACAGAGATCCCGATGCGATAAAAGCTGCCACAGAGAGACTTGCCCCTTACAATGCAACCGTTGTAAGAAGCAATTTCTCAAGAATGAGAGAAGTACTTAACGAAATGAATATAGAAAAGGTTGACGGCATTCTTCTTGACCTTGGTGTTTCATCACACCAGCTCGACGTCGGCGAACGCGGATTTTCATATCACGCTGATGCGCCGCTTGACATGCGAATGAGTAAAGAAGGCTTAAGTGCTGCCGACATAGTAAACACGTATTCGAAAGACGAACTTGTAAAGATCCTTTTTGAATACGGAGAAGAAAAATTTGCATGGCGCATAGCTGAAAACATTATAAGTGCGCGTGCGGAAAAGCCCGTTTTAACAACCGGTGAGCTTGCTGAGATCGTAAAGCAGTCTGTGCCGGCAAAGGTAAGACGCGAAAAAAATCCATGCAAAAAGACTTTTCAGGCTGTCAGGATTGCCGTGAACGGTGAACTCGATCATCTTTCCAAGGGACTCGATGAAGCGTTTGAACTGCTGAAACCGGGCGGAAGGATCGCGGTGATCACATTCCATTCACTTGAAGACAGAATGGTAAAACAGAAATTCGCCTCGCTCTGCAAAGGCTGTATCTGTGACCCGCGTCTTCCTCAGTGCGTATGCGGAAGGACACCGCAGGCAAAGCTTGTAAACCGCAAGCCGATCGAAGCGAGTGCCGGTGAGCTTGAAGAGAATAACCGCAGCCGCAGTGCGAAACTCCGGGTGCTCGAAAGGATATAGGTGGTCAGTATGTCAGGGATCAATCTTGCATATGACAGTGAAAATAACTACGACCTTAATAAATACCGCAACCTCAGCAATAATCAGGAAGATGCTGAGATCAAAAATCAGGAACAGATAATCATACAGCAGAAGAAACTTGAAAGACGCAATACAGCCAAGATAATCGTTATGGCTTTTGCTGCGCTTGTGCTTCTTTTCTGTGTAGTTTACGGAAAGGTGCAGGTAAGTGATATCTACAGCAGGATCAACAGCCAGAAGAATGAGCTCACAGTTGCGGAAAGCGAGAATGCAAGGCTTAAGGCAGAACTTGAGTCCTACACTTCTCTGAGAAACATTGAAGAATATGCTAAAGATATCGGTCTTAAAAAGCTTGACAAGGCTCAGATATGGTACGTTGACATCCAGCAGGAGGATGTTGTGAAAATTCCTGAAAAAGACGAGAATTTCTTTGTAAAAATTAAGAGATCAGTTAAGAAGTTCTTTTACAAATTTGAGTGATCAAAGAAAAATCAGACCGGAAGTCTGTGTTCCGGTTTTTGTAGTGAATGTCGGAACTTTTCATATTCTGACGTTCACTATATTTCATTTAGGAGGATTAAGTTTTGTCTGATTTACCTTCGATACGGATGAAAAGAAGAGCAAACATTGCTGTTCTTACAGGCATTTTTGCATTTGCAGCCGTGATCACTGTGAATCTTTTCAAGCTCATGGTGGTAGATGCAAAGATCTATCAGGATAAGGCTGACGAAAGCCAGTTCGGTACCAAGACACTTCCGGCAGCCCGCGGTTCAATTTATACCTCTGACGGAAAGATTCTGGCTCAGAGTGCTACCGCATATCAGATCATGATAGATCCGAATACATTCAGAAATAATGATCTTGACAATTCAAGTATAATTGCTTATTACATACATACCAAGCTCGGTGTAAAAAAGTCAGATGCGGCGGAAGCGGTAAGAAAAAACAAGATCATGGATTTTCTTGACGCTCTGCCTGAGACATATAATCTCAGCGAAGTCAGAAGCAAATTCAACGGCCGCACTGTTAAAGAGATCAACAAAGTGCTTTTTTCCGAGTTCTTAGCCGGTGCTCTGAAAATTGATGCAGCTGTGGTCCGCGATGCAATGGAACAGGATTCACGCTGCATTTATCTTGCGCAGAAAGCCGAAAAACCCGTAAAGGACAAGATCCAGGATTACATTGTTGAAAACGGAATCAGCTGTATGGATCTTACCCCTAATCCGAAGCGTTACTATCCGCAGGACGATCTTGCATCATCTGTTGTTGGATTCCTTGACTATGAAGGGAACGGACAGTACGGTATTGAAAGACAGTACGACGAATATCTCTCCGGCGTTGACGGAGTTATCATCACTGCACAGGATGCTCATGATGAGCAGATGCCGTACCGCTATTCGAAGCTTTACGAGGCCAAGGACGGAAATTCCGTTAACCTCACCGTTGACTCAATGATACAGTATTACTGTGAGACCTCACTTGACAAATACATTGAAAGCTCGCAGGCTGCCGAGTACGGATGTGCCATTGTTATGAACGCCAAGACCGGTGCAGTCCTCGGAATGTATTCAGCTCCGGGCTTTGACATAAATAACAAGGGGGTTCTTTCCGAAGCTGATCAGGCTCTTCTTGATTCGGACAGTACGATGATCACAGCTACCGAACTTCCGGTGATCGGCGAAAAGGGAGAAATTGAAAAGATCACGGAAGCCGATCTTCTTGAAAGAGTATGGAAAAACAAGGCGATTTCAGTTATCAATGAACCGGGATCCGTTTTCAAAGTATTTACAAGTGCTGCTGCATTCGAGGAAAAGATAGCCTCATTTGAGGACAAATACGTCTGCAACGGTTTTGAAATGATCAATAATTCCAGGATCAACTGTCACAAGGAATACGGTCACGGTGAACAGGATTTCAAAAAAGCCCTGCTCAATTCATGCAACCCGGCATTCATGCAGATAGGACTTAAACTCGGAGGAGAGAAATTCAGCTACTATGCTGATGCTTTCGGACTCCGTGAGCCTACAGGAATTGATCTTCCGGGAGAAGCTGACAGTGCTTTTCTCAGCGGAAGTGTTTTAAAAAACAATGACTTTGACCTTGCCGAATCAGCGTTCGGTCAGGCAAACTGTCTTACCCCTATCCAGATAATTACAGGATATACCGCAGCGATAAACGGCGGCTATCTTTTAAGGCCGCACATAGTTGGAAGTATTGTCGATTCGGACATGAACGAAGTCATAAGGGTCGAACCTGAGATAAGACGTCAGGTAATATCAGAACATACTTCAGCGCTTGTACGTGAGGCACTTCAGAACAACGTTGATGCCGCTGAAACAGGAAATGCCAAGATAAACGGCTACAAGATAGGCGGAAAGAGCGGTACTGCGGAAAAGGAATCAAAGAAGGCTTCTGAAGGATACAAATACGACAGACTTCTTGAAAAATCTGCCGAAGCAGTTAAGATCTATCCGGCACCTTCTCTTCAGCATGTTGCATCATACTGTGCTTTTGCGCCTGCTGACGATCCTGAAATAGTGGTTTACGTTGCAGTTGACGAACCTCAGCAGGGATCGGTGTACGGTGGTGTTATTGCCGCTCCGTGTGTACGTGAGATCATGGAAAAGACTCTTCCGTACCTCGGTTACTATCCTGAGTACACAGACGAAGAAGTTCTTACTATGGACAAGCGTGTCCCTGACGTTGATGAACTTTCTGCTGAAGAAGCGGTAAATCAGATCAAGGAAGCAGGATTTACACCGGTGCTCAGAGGGGAGGGAGACAATGTTATATCACAGTCACCTTCATTCACAAGCAGCATGCCGGCAGGATGCAAGGTGTTCCTTTATACCGATCATGTTGCAGAGCCTAAGGTTATTATGATGCCGGACCTTTCAAATATGAAAATTGCTGAAGTCAGAGAGCTTTTCGAGACTCTCGGACTCAATCTTAAGGCAAACGGTTCCCAGAGTGACGAGGCCATTGTGCTTAGTCAGAGCGTTGAAGCAAAATCTTCCGTAACTGAAGGAGCCATCGTTCAGGTACTCTTCGGCGTCAACAGCCAGACAGGCTGACGGGAACAAAGGAGCGTTTCAGTTGAAATTATCAGAATTACTTGGAAGTACGTCCTATGACAGACCGCTGGATTTTCCGGACTGTGAAGTTTCGGGCGTTACTGACAATTCGAAAAAAATAGAAAAAAACTGTGTTTTTGTATGCGTAAAGGGAGGTTCCTTTGACGGCCATACAAAGGCGGCGGAAGCACTGGAACTTGGTGCTGCTGCTGTGGTGACCGAGCGTGATCTCGGACTTGAACGCCAGATCATTGCCGACAGTTCAAGAAAATGCTACGGTGAGCTCTGTGCGGCATGGTTCGGCCATCCGGAAAGAAAGCTGAAGGTCATCGGAGTAACCGGTACTAACGGTAAAACCACCATGACCAATGTAATAAAAAAGATACTTACCGAATGCGGATACAAAGTCGGCCTTATCGGTACTATCCAGAACGAAATAGGCGACAGGGTGCTTCACACGGACAACACTACTCCTATGACATACGACTACATGGCTCTTCTTGACCAGATGGTAAAGGAAAAATGCGATGTGGCTGTAATGGAGGTATCATCCTTCGGGCTTGTTCAGTACAGAACAGGTCCTACTCATTTTGATGTGTCAGTTTTTACGAACCTTACCCAGGATCATCTTGACTATCACGGAACAATGGAGGAATACTACAAGGCAAAGAAAATGCTTTTTGATGTTACCGACACTGCTGTGATAAACACTGATGATGAATACGGAAAAAGACTTTACTCGGAAATAAGCTGCCGTAAATTCAGCTGCAGTCTTAACGGTGCGGCAGACTTCATGGCGCACGGCATCTCACTCGGAGCTGACGGAACGGTCTTTACTCTTGAACGTGAAGGAAAAAGCACTGAAGTGAAAATGAGAATGACAGGAAAGTTCAATGTTGAAAATGTCCTCGAGGCTTATGCAGCCTGTGTGGAATTCGGCATTCCTTCGGAAAAGATAATTCCTGTCATTGCGGAATATCCGGGTGTCAAGGGCAGATGCGAGATCATTCCTACAGGGCGTGATTTTACAGTTCTGTGCGACTATGCCCACACACCGGATGCTGTCGAAAATATTTTAAGCAGCGTTAAGGAATACTGCACAGGAAGACTTATCTGTCTCTTCGGATGCGGAGGAAACCGTGACAGAAAAAAGAGACCGCTCATGGCGAAGGCTGCTGCAGCTTACGCTGATCTTCTCATGGTGACATCCGACAATCCGCGTGATGAGGAGCCGGGAGATATCATAAAAGATATTCTTGCAGGCCTTGAAGGTACGAAAACGGAATACGTTGTTACTGAGGACAGACGCGAGGCCATCTACAGTGTTCTGAAACTTGCAAAAAGCGGTGATATAGTCGTTCTCGCCGGCAAGGGCCACGAGGACTATCAGATATTTAAGAACAACGTTCACATTCATTTCGATGAACGCGAAGTTGTAGCCGAAGGACTGAAAAAACTGAACTGATCACAGTTACAGTAAATTAAATAAATATAATGAATGCATTATTCTTCTGCGTTCATTGTATTATCAGGAGGAAAAATCAAAATGCCTTTATCAATCAGGATGGGCGTTGCAGTTGCGGCATTAGTAATAGCTGCGCTGACAGGGTTTGCGCTTATTCCATATCTTAAAAAAATACATTTCGGACAGACTATTCTGGAAATAGGACCTGCATGGCACAAGGACAAACAGGGAACTCCTATCATGGGCGGTTTCATGTTCATCATTGCCAGCCTTGCATCATCGGCGGTCGGTTACACGGTCTACAGACTTACCTACTACGATGTTGACGGAAGCATTGCCCTTAACGGTATGCTTAAGCTTATCTCATGCATGATCTTTTCCGTTCTTTTTTCTGCCATAGGATTTGCCGATGACTACATCAAGGCTGTAAAGAAGCAGAATCTCGGACTGAATGCAAAACAGAAAATGATCTTCCAGTTCGTGGTCTGCTCAGCATTTCTTGCAGCAATGCATTTCCTCGGAGATGTATCCACCGAGATAAACCTCATGTTTTTAAGATTTGACGCAGGCTTTTTATATTATCCGATCATGATACTTGTTATGATCTATGTTTCAAATGCGGTAAACCTTACTGACGGTGTTGACGGACTCTGCGGATCTGTCACAGTAGTCACTATGCTTGCTCTTACCACGATATGCATGATACTTACCGAATATGAAGTTTCACTGTTTGCCATCGCTGTTGCGGGCGGATGCTTAGGCTTCCTTGTATGGAACCTTCACCCGGCAAAGTGCTTCATGGGTGATACCGGTTCAATGTATCTCGGAGGAGCATTCGTTGCGATAAGCATGATGACACACAATCATCTGCTGATGATCCTTGTGGGTATCGTCTATATACTTGAAGCCCTGTCAGTTGTTCTTCAGGTGAGCTACTTCAAGATCACAGCTCATCAGCACTATAAAAAGACAGGTGAAAAGGGCAAGGGAAAAAGAATTTTCAAGATGTCTCCTATCCATCATCATTTCGAGATGTGCGGATATTCAGAATATAAGATCGTAATTCTTTTCTCGGCAGTCGCACTCATTGCAGGCGCCGCTTCAGTAGCGATCTGCTATAATTTCGTATAAAGTAGTTTTTTGATAGCCGGATACAAGTTTGTGCATCCGGTTATTTTATAAGGAGTTTGACTTCAATGGACAATGATTCAATAAACATCCGGATCGAAGAGGATGAAGGCAGACGTAAAAGATCAAAACCGGAAAAAAACAGGCGGGGATTTTTTTCTTTCAGGAAAAAAATAACGAAAATAAATCAGTGGCGTATCCGCGACCGAAAACTGGGTACCATTGACCTTCCGTTTTTCTTTATTGTTACAATTCTTCTTGTAATGGGTATAATCATGATGTTCTCCGCCAGCTATGCCTGGGCTATCAGTGAAGGTGAAAAGGGTATTTTTTATGCTGAAAAGCAGATGAAGTTCGCCCTTGGCGGACTTTTAGCAATGTTTATACTTACAAAAGTAGACTATCATTTATGGAAGAAAAAACTGCTTTCAGTCGGTACATACGCCGTAGGAATACTGCTGCTTCTTCTGGTAAAATTCACCCCTCTCGGACAGGAACACAATGATGCGAGAAGATGGCTCGCCATCGGCGGTTTTGAATTCCAGCCGTCCGAGATCATGAAGTTTGCAATGGTAATTCTTTTTGCTACACTTATTGTAAACAATCCGAAGTCGCTCAAAAGCAAAAAAGGTCTTGTGCCGTATCTGATTTTTCTTGCACTTGTTGTCGGCCTGCTCATGCTTCAGCCTCATCTTTCCTGTTCGATACTTATCTGTCTTATCTGTTTTTCACTAATATATATCGGCGGAATAAGACATGTCGATCTTGCTATTATCGGAGCAGTAAGCATCGCAGGTATCGCAGCGCTTGTTATGTGGAAGATGTATGTTGAAGGCTTTACATATTTCGAAAACCGTTTCAAATCATGGCTTCACCCGTTTTCTGATACCCCGGGTGATACGTGGCAGACAGACCAGTCACTTGTTGCCATTGGTTCAGGCGGATTTTTCGGAATGGGGCTCGGAAACTCGAGACAGAAGTTCAGTTATCTTCCTGAGTCAAAGAACGACTTCGTATTTTCTATAGTATGTGAGGAACTCGGATATGTCGGCGCAGTTACAGTTATTCTTCTGTTTGCGTTCTTCGTATTCCGCGGTTTCTATATTGCTTCCAAGTCTCCTGACAAATTCGGCATGCTCGTATGTATCGGAATTACTGTTCAGGTCGGTTTCCAGGCATTTCTGAATATCGCCGTTGTCAGCAATCTTATACCAAACACAGGTATCAGCCTTCCGTTCTTCAGTTACGGCGGTACATCACTTATGATGCTTCTCGGTGAAATGGGGATAATCCTGAATATATCGCGGCATATGACAGATACGACTGAAGAGGCGAATGCACTCAGAAAAACCGGTAATTTCAGACAGGTAAAAAAACGTACCGGCCGTGCAGTGTCAAAATAATTATTATGAAAGGTGTTTAGCTGATGAGAGCACTTATTACAGGCGGAGGAACAGGCGGACACATAAATCCTGCTCTGGCCATCGCTTCTATTATAAAGGAACATGAACCTGATTCGCAGTTTCTGTTTGCAGGAACTCCGTTCGGAATGGAGGCGAGACTCATACCTGAAGCAGGTTATGATTTTGCGCCTATCAAGGTCAGGGGATTTCAGAGAAAGATCTCACTTGAAAATATAAAAAGAAACGCTGAGGCGGCGGCATATCTTGTGACTGCACTGCCGAGGGCGAAACAGATAATAAAGGAATTCCGTCCTGATGTTGTTATAGGTACAGGCGGATATGTCAGCGGACCGGTGGTATATCAGGCAGCAAAGCTCGGTATTCCGACCGCCATCCACGAGCAGAATGCTTATCCGGGCGTTACCACCAGAATTCTTACAAAGAAAGTAAACAAGGTGATGCTCACTGTTAAGGAAGCACTTGATTATCTCGGAACTGACATCGACTATACAGTCACCGGTCTTCCGGTTCGTGCCGAGCTTTTTGAAAAGACAAAGGAACAGGCGAGAAAGGAACTCGGATTTGACGACAGCTTTACTGTTCTTTCATTCGGCGGAAGCCTTGGTGCAGGATGTATCAATGAGACAATGGCTGAGGTGATAAAATACACCAGAGCCAACGGACTTGATATAAACCACATCCACGGATACGGCGGAATGGGTAAGGACTCATTCCCGGCTGCAATGAAAAAGTACGGTGTTCCGATGAAGTCGGACAGAACAAGGATCACCGAATACATAAACGATATGGACACATGCATGGCTGCAGCTGATCTGGTTATCTGCCGTTCAGGTGCCACCACACTCGCGGAACTCGAGGCGATGGGCAAGCCTGCGATCCTCATCCCGTCACCGATAGTTGCCGGAAACCATCAGTTCCATAATGCCAATGTTCTCGGAAAAGCCGGAGCGGCGATAGTTATCGAACAGAAAAATGTAAAGTGCGAAGAAGTAACAGGAATAATAGAAGATCTTTACAATGATCCTTCACGTGTTAAGGAAATGTCTGAATGTTCAAAGAAACTCTGGATCGCAGATACATCAGATAAGATCTGGCAGACTGTTGAGAGCATAGTAAAGAAAGCATAAAGGTCTGAAAAATGCAGGACGTAAAAAAAGTCAATATTGAAAACAAGAACAATATAAAGTTCAAGCGTGACAGACGGCGTAAGAACAGTCTTACCGGTTACTACATTCTGGTGATCATTCTTTCGCTTATGATCGCAGGTGTGCTGTCAGTCACCTTTGTGTTTAATGTGCACAGCATAAACATAAACATATGCGGATCAGGATCGACAGAGTATTCCGAGGAGGAACTTCTGAAGAGTTCAGGAATCGTGGGCGGGGAAAACCTGGTCAGGATGAATACTGAAAAGATCCGTGAAAAAATGCTTGAAGCTCTCCTGTGCATTGATGATGTTACGATCAGAAAAGATTTTCCGAATACTGTTGAGATCAGTGTGATTCCGAGCGTTCCGGCAGCTTATGTTGAATGCAGGGGCGGATATATGATAGTCAGCGAAAACTGGAGAATAATCGGTCAGGTGACCGAACAGGCAGATGACAGCCTGATCACTGTAAAAGGATTTGATCCTGTCAGCAACGAGGAAAAGTCCGTAATGAAGTCGAAGGACCCTGACAAGGACGAGGCTCTCCGGATCATTCTTGATGAGATCACTTCACAGAAGATCGAAAACATGGTGGAGATAGACTTAAGCGACAAGTACGACATTGTTCTGAACTACGACAACAGAATAAAGATAAAAATCGAAAAGCCGGTTGATGTTGAATACAAGCTTCAGTACGCCTATAAAATAATCACTGAGGAACTCAGGGAAAACAAGAGCGGTTATCTTATCTACAGAAACTCACTCGGCTATTCCTACGTATCAGATGAAGAGTACCGCAGAGTAAACGGAAGCATAAATTCGATGATCCCTAAACGGCCGGAACTTCCGGGAACGGAGGCTGCGGACGGCGGACTTCCGTCAGAAGGAGATCTGCCTGATGAACCTGCCGGTGACAATGTGGAAGATGATGAAGATGAAGAAACAGAGGTCATCATTACTGATGTGCCTCCGGTGGCCGCTGAGCCTCAGGCAGGATGGTAATATCTGTTTTATATGAATTGATGTTTTTTTAAAATATCACTTGAAATCATAATGAAAATATGATAAACTAATAGTACATGTTTATAAGGGATTATGATGATTAAGAATTTCAGAGTAATTTTCACTGGCAGCAGGCATTCTGAGTTTGCTGCTACTGGTACGCACATGGTAAGCATATGCTTCTTCTGATGTGCGGTGCAATAAAATTTTTATTACAGTTTTCACAGTCTGGTGTTTGCTGTGATATCATTCGAGAGGAGTATTATAATGGCAGGTTTTGTTTTTGAAAACGATGCGTACGATCCGGAAGTGAACATAAAGGTTATAGGCGTCGGCGGCGGCGGCGGAAACGCTCTCAACTGCATGGCTGATTCAGGAATTTCAGACATCGAGTACATTGCGGTAAACACAGATGCTGCAGCGCTCAGAAACTCAAAGGCTACTTCAAAGATCCAGATCGGTTCAAAGCTTACACGCGGCAGAGGTGCAGGTAACAAACCTGAAGTTGGTGAAAGATCAGCTGAGGAAAACAAGGAAGAGATCGCATCAGCTCTCAAAGATGCTGACATGATATTTATAACAGCCGGTATGGGCGGCGGTACAGGTACAGGTGCTGCTCCGGTAGTTGCCCAGATAGCCAAGGAAATGGACATTCTTACAGTTGCAGTTGTAACTAAGCCATTCCTTTTTGAAAGAGAACAGAAGATGCTCCAGGCAGAAAGAGGAATTGCCGAGCTCAGAAAATATGTTGATTCCCTTATCGTTATTCCTAACGAAAAGCTTCTCTGCGGTCTTGACAAGCCGCTTACAATGAAGGAATCATTCTCACTTGCAGATGACATCCTCAAAACAGGTGTAAGAAGTATTTCAGACCTCATCACAGATGACGGTTTCATCAACCTTGACTTTGCTGACGTTTCAACTATCATGAAGGGTGCCGGTTATGCTCACATGGCTATCGGTCACGGTGAAGGCAAGGACAAGGCAACAGATGCTGCAAAGGCAGTAATCTCAAGCCCTCTTCTTGAAACATCCATCTCAGGTGCAAACAGACTTCTTATCAACATTGTAATGTCAGAAGACGTTCTTGCTGAAGATGTTGATACAGCCACAAAGATGATCACAGATACAGCTGCTGATGACGTTGAATTCATCTTCGGTACAGCATTCAAGGAAGACATGCAGGATGAAATGACTATCACAGTTATCGCTGCAGGCTTCGGCGAACCAAAGAGTGTTATCAACGCAAGAGCAGAAAAGCAGGTTCAGCAGTCAGCTCCGGTGGTTGAGGAAGTTCCTGTTATGCAGGCACCGACACCAAAGCCGGCATCAAAGCCTTCTATCTCATCAGATGAAGACGATCTTGATGCTATTTTCAAAATACTTGACAATAAAAAATGATCATATACATATAATGACATTTAGACTCAGACGCACGATTGTTCAATCGTGCGTTTTGTATTATTTGGAAAGTGATTTTTGTGTAAAATAAACTATAATGATTAATAAAGCTTGGGAATAATTAGTAGTTGTAAAATCACCGTATTATATGGTATAATATAAATACCAGAATCAGATTTTAAAACAGACACTGACAGTAAAATGATACATACTTTTTGTATCTTAAAAACTTATCAGTAAATTTAGAATTGTGTGTTCAGATAACTATCTGGTATGTCTTATTTCAGGAGGAATAGAATTATGGACGAAAAGAACGAATTAGGGATCTTAAGAGAAACGAGTGGTCTTCAGAAGGGTTACGTGAAAGACGACGTTGATAAATATACAAACCAGCTTACTGCTGAGATAAAGAGTCTTAACACAAAGGTAAAAGATCTTGAATCACAGCTTGAGGAAGCTAATGATAAATTAAGAGACGCAGAGGAAGCTCTTTCAGCTGCCAGGAGCGGCGGAAGCGCATCTTCCGGAAGCGGACGCGAAGCTGAGCTTGAAGCAGAAGTCAAGACACTTACAAACAAGCTCAATTCGACAACTATCACGCTCAGAAAGCTTGAAGAAGCACTTCAGTCAGAAAAGAAAGCACGTCAGAGCGAAAAAATGCTCTACGATGCTGAAAGAGATTCTGAAGGTCGTCCGGCTATCACACCTGAAGCAGTCAAGGCAGCTGCAGCAGCAATCGATAACAGCTCAGATATAGCTGATCTCAACAGCAAGATCTCAGAAAAGGACAAGGAGATCGCTGAACTCAAGGAAAGCCTTGCAAAGAAGGACAAAGAGATAGCTGATCTTGATGACAAGCTCAAGAATGCCAAGAACGCACCGGCAGCAGAACCTGAATTCAAGAGCTCATTCGATATCGGTAACGTATTTATTGAAGCACAGAACACAGCCAAGAAGATCACAGTTGAAGCACAGGCAGCTGCTGACAAGCTCGCTGAAGAAGCAAGAGAAACAGCAGACAAGACTATAAAGGATGCTAATGAAAAAGCTGAAGCAGCAACCAGGGAAGCTAAGGAAAAGAGCGATAAGATGATCGCTGACGCTGACAAAAAAGCTAAGGAAATGGTTGAAAAGGCTGAAAAGAGCGTTGAAGACATCAATGCTGAAGCAAGCAATAAGGCTTCAGGACTTGACAAGATCTCCGAAGAGATCAGATCAACATTCAGAACAGATCTTGACAAGCTCAAGGAAAATCTCAAGAGCATTACAGAAGCTATCAGCAAGGCAGAAGAAAATCTTAACAAGACAGTCGGCGAAGCAGATAAAAAGATCGCTGACTACAGCAAGACAATGTTTGACAAGAAGTCACTTGATGAATACATCAAGACTCTTCCTGCACCAAAGCCTGCTGTAAAGGAAAATAACATTAACAGCGGCAAGCCTCAGGAGAAGCCGGCAACAGGCGGTAACAACTGGGCTATGGATGACCTTGAAGCACTTACAAAGCAGGTTGAATCTGCCAACAATGCAAAGAAGGATAATTCAAATTCCAAGAGCGAATCAGGCAGCGGTTCCACACTCGGCAGCAATGCTGAAAAGTGGAAGAGTGACCTTGCTGCACTTGCAAAGGCTGCAGAAGTTGAAGGAATCTGATGTACCTGGCAGACAATTAAGTTCACGTCAAAATCACTAAAAAAAACATTAAAATTTTATATTTCCAAAAATCATAGCCTGTCTTTAACGACAGGCTATGATTTTTGTGTGTTAGGGTAGTTTGTTCCTATTTTCTGCCGGCCAAAAGTGACATTTACTGCATGCTAATGGAACATAATGGTCTTGACAAATGCTCTGAGATATTGTATCATAGTAATCGCATGGTCAGGATATATACTATATCTTGTATTAGCAACAGGAAAACAATACTACATATTGAGGAGCGGTACAATTTATGAAGGTCCAGAAAAGAGACGGAAGAGTTACGGATTATGATCAGGGCAAAATCGTCAGAGCTATCAGGAAAGCAAATGCCGAAGTGCCGGAACGTGAAAAGATCACAAGTAATTCGATCGAAGATATCGTAAAATATATTGAAAAATTCGCTGAGAAAACAATTCTTAACGTTGAAAATATTCAGGACATGATCGAGTGCGAGCTTGTGCGTCAGGGCAAGTACACACTTGCCAAAAAATATATCATTTATCGCTATCAGAGAGCGCTTCTCAGAAAGGCTAACACAACTGACGAATCGATCCTCAAGCTTATCAAGAATGAAAACAAGGAGCTCGCAGAGGAAAACTCCAACAAGAATACTATTCTCGCTTCCACGCAGCGTGACTATATCGCCGGTGAAGTTTCGCGAGATCTCACCAGAAGAATGCTTCTTCCGGAAAGCGTTTCAATGGCGCACGATCAGGGCATCCTTCATTTCCACGATGCCGATTACTTCATCCAGCCGATTTTCAACTGCTGCCTTATAAACATAGGCGATATGCTCGACAACGGTACGGTCATGAACGGAAAGATGATCGAATCACCGAAAAGCTTTCAGGTTGCCTGTACGGTAATGACACAGATCATTTCCGCTGTTGCAAGTAACCAGTACGGCGGCCAGTCCGTCGATATGATCCACCTCGGAAAATACCTCAAAAAGAGCAGAGACAAGTATCTCCGTGACATGATAAATGAATTTAAGGATACTCTCGATGAGGAAACCATAAACAAAGTTGTTGACTTAAGACTCCGCGATGAACTCAAGTCCGGTGTTCAGACCATACAGTACCAGATCAACACTCTCATGACTACAAACGGACAGGCTCCGTTCGTTACACTTTTCCTTCACGTTGACGAGAACGACGAGTACGCTGAAGAAAATGCAATGATCATCGAGGAGATCCTCCGTCAGAGATATGAAGGCATCAAGAATGAAGCGGGAGTAAACGCTACACCGGCTTTCCCTAAGCTTATCTACGTTCTCGATGAGAACAACTGCTTCAAGGGCGGAAAGTACGATTATCTCACTGAGCTTGCTGTAAAATGTTCAGCAAAGAGAATGTACCCTGACTACATTTCAGCCAAGAAGATGCGTGAAAACTATCAGGGCAACGTATTCAGCTGTATGGGATGCCGCAGCTTCCTTTCACCGTGGAAGGATGAGAACGGAAACTACAAGTTCGAGGGACGCTTCAATCAGGGTGTTGTAAGCATAAACCTCCCGCAGATCGGTATCGTTTCAGGCGGTAACGAAGAAGAATTCTGGAAGATCTTCGACGAAAGACTTGAACTCTGCTATGAAGCGCTCATGTGCAGGCACAAGGCACTTGAAGGTACACTTTCAGACGTAAGCCCGATCCACTGGCAGTACGGCGCTATCGCAAGACTGAAGAAGGGCGAAAAGATCGACAAGCTTCTCCACGGCGGCTACTCAACGATGTCACTCGGATACATCGGACTTTATGAGCTTACAAAGTTAATGAAGGGCGTAAGCCACACTGATCCTGTCGGTACTGAATTCGCTCTCCGCGTAATGCATCACATGAAGGAAACAACTGACCGCTGGAAGGAAAAGACCGGCATCGGATTTGCTCTCTACGGAACACCGGCTGAAAGCCTCTGCTACCGTTTTGCCAAGATCGACAGACAGCGTTTCGGCGTAATAAAGGACGTTACAGACAAGGGCTACTACACAAACTCATATCACGTTGATGTCCGTGAAAAGATAGACGCATTTGACAAGTTCAGATTTGAGAGCCAGTTCCAGAACATATCCACCGGCGGATGCATCTCATATGTTGAAATACCGAACATAACAGGAAACCTTGATGCACTTAAGGATCTTGTTAAGTTTATCTACGACAACATCCAGTATGCTGAGTTCAATACCAAGTCAGATTTCTGCCACGTGTGCGGATATGACGGTGAGATCATCGTAAACGATGAGAATCAGTGGGAATGTCCTCAGTGCCACAACAAGGATCACGCAATGATGACAGTTACCAGAAGAACCTGCGGCTATCTCGGAGAAAACTTCTGGAACCAGGGCAAGACAAAAGAGATCAAGGAAAGAGTGCTGCATCTGTAATGAATTATGCGATGCTTAAAAAAAGGGATGTTGCCGACGGCATCGGTGTCCGCGTATCACTTTTCGTGAGCGGATGCACCCATCACTGCAAAGGCTGCTTCAACGAAGAGACCTGGGACTTTAACTTCGGTTCTCCTTTTGATGAAGCGGTCGAAAGAGAGATAACCGAGGCACTTGCTCCTGATTACATAAGAGGTCTTACAGTCCTCGGCGGCGAGCCTATGGAAAAAGTCAATCAGAGGGCGCTTCTTCCTTTTATAAAAAAAGTCAGAGAGACTTATCCCGAAAAGGACATCTGGTTTTACTCAGGTTACACCTTTGACACTGAACTCACAGGTGAGGGCAGGGCAGTATGCGAAGTGACTGCAGAGTTGCTTTCATACATCGACGTGCTTGTGGACGGCGAGTATATCGAGGAACAGAAAAACCTGAGACTGCGCTTCCGCGGTTCGGAAAACCAGAGGATAATAGATGTAAAAGCTTCGCTTTCATCAGGAAAAACAGTTCTTTATGAACTTCCGGAATAAAAAAACAAGCCTGCGTACAGTAAATGCTGCGCAGGCTTTCTTATATCATAAGGAAAATAAAAAAAGAAATTCACTAAACAAAAATCAAAAATTACGTAAAACAAGGAAAACACTGATTAAATCGGAAATCCGGATTTCCGGAAGGGGAATTTGCGGGGCTTCGCCCCGGTCCCCAACGCTGATTTATGAATAAATCAGCGTTTTCCAAGGGAAAAACTTATCGGGTCACGATTACCCGGTGGTGGTCAGACGACCGCTGCAAATGAGCCGGATTTTCTGTCGAAGAAAAATACCTTGTCTGACAGCGTGTCATCCGGACCGAATATACGGTTAGTTTCAGTCACGTTGCGCTTGATGCTGGCCGGATCTATTGACCCTTTCTTGTGGATCATCGCTTCGTGTATGCTTGTGAATGCGACGTAGAAACTGTCGTCAAACATTTCCGCCAGCTTTTCCTTTACACCCGGATAAAACATCGCTATGGCTCCGTTGGTCTTTCGGTTTGTAGTCACAAGAGCAACGTTGTCCGGCTTTAGCCTTCGGTTTTTAAAATCCTTCGACATGAAAGCACTTTCGTGTTCCGGCGTGTGCTCGATGTCGAAAATGTTGGTGTACAGTCTCGGCACTGCATAGGTGCCAGTGTTGCCCATGGTTATCTTCAGAAGTTCATCGAAGTCAATTCCCCATTCCTCGAAAACGGTAAACGGAACTTTTATGGTGTTGAGAATGCCGTTTTCTCTGTCGTCAAGAACGATAGCGTACAGGACAAGTGCAATGTCCTCGAATATTCTGTAGACACATCCTTCAAGTTTCGTACGGTTGCTTTTAAGATTCAGAGGACGGATTATCAGTCTGTCCTTTATTTTTTCGTAGGAAAAGAGCGAGTCAGTAAGATCACCGGCAGAGCTTTTTATATACTGTGCATAGCGTATGTTTTCCAGAGCGATACTGATAACTGCGTCCCAGCCCTTTTCCTCATACACTTTTTTCAGTGAAGCGACTTTCAGAATTACCGATCCTTTTCCATGCTCCTCTCCGCATCCGATGTCGAACAGTACAAAGTCTCCGAGCAGAGCGTCACATTCGATACGGAAGTATTTCATGTTGGTCTCTCTTATGAATGATCTTGCTTTTGCGTCACCCGGATCCGCTTTTTCTCCTTTGCGGTGTACGGTGAGCAGTGCGTGTGTTTCTCTGATCTCCTGTGATTCCTTCAGGTTTTCCTCGAGAATGTTTGTAAATGCGTTACAGTTCATCTTTAAATCTCCTTGTGTTGTCAAAATTTCTATGGGATTACTTACCCAGTAAATTTATGATAACATATAAAACAGAATTTGTCAACCATTTTCTGAAAAAATATTTACATAAAAATTGCATGTCATTATTTCTCATTGACAACAGATGAGTTAATCTTTATAATTATAGTGAACGCGAAAAAGGTATTCTGCGTACTCTTAAAAAAAACAGGGGGATAAACAATGAGCAAACACATTGACTATATCTGGACAGACAAAAAAAGAACTTTCCTCGGACTTCCGATATCTTTCACAAGATATTATCTTACAGACAAGAAAATAATCTGCCGCACAGGCTTTTTCAATATCACCGAAGACGAGATCAACATTTACAAGATCACTGATAAAAAGCTTAATCTTTCTTTTGGCGAAAGAATATTCGGCTGCGGTACCATTACGGTTTTCTCACGCGATACCGATACTCCTAAAATGGAGATAAAACATATCAAAAAGCCGTACGAAGTATCTGAAATGATCGACAAGGAGATCGACGAGGAACGTGACAAGTACGGAATCCGCGGAAGAGATATGATGCCTGGTCACTACTGCGACCACGATCACGACGGATACGATGACGGAATTCAGGAATAATGCAGTGAGGGCGATAGAATTATCGCCCTTTTTTATGCGGACAGGAGAATAAAATGCTTTCATTTATAACGGAAACAAAGTCATGCTGGCAGGCACTTAAGGAGGAGCCCCGACCGCTGTACATTTACGGCATGGGAAACGGTGCTGACAAGATAATGGCTGTTTTTGAGGAGTACGGGATCAGGATAAAAGGTTTTTTTGCAAGCGACGAGTTTGTAAGAGGCCATTCCTTTATGGGCTATAAGGTGAAAAAATATTCCGAGGTATGTGCAGAGGAAGAGGACTTTGTCATTGTGCTTGCCTTCGCAGCCGGATATGATTCACTTATAGAAAAAATAGAAGGTATGGCGGCGGAGCACACTCTTTACGCGCCGGATGTACCTATAGAAGGCGGCGGTCTGTTCACTTATGAATACTGTCTTGAACATGCGGCGGAGCTTGAAAAAGTATATGATTCGCTTGCAGATGATCTTTCACGAAAAGTCTTTGCCGATGTCATCAACTTCAGAATAAGCGGAAAAACGGAATATCTTAAGTCAGTAACAACTCCTAAAAGTGAAGTGTACACTGATATAATCCGTCCGGAAGGAAATGAAGTATACGTTGATCTCGGAGCCTATACCGGTGACACGATAGCCGAGCTTCTTGAATATACTGACGGAAAATATGAAAAGATCTATGCCCTCGAACCGGACAGGAGAAATTTTAAAAAGCTCTCACTTTCAACAGAAGGAATGAAGAATGTGGAGATCTTCAACTGCGCAGTCTGGGACAGAGACACCGTGCTTATGTTTGCTGACAAATCGGGAAGGCAGTCCGCGGCAAGTCAGACAGGAAAGCCGAAGGAAGCACGTTCGGTTGACAGCATCCTTGCAGGAGGCAGGGCGGACATAATCAAAATGGACGTTGAGGGGGCCGAGGACGAGGCGATAAACGGAGCAGTAAACACCATAAAGGCTTTCAGGCCGAAGCTCATGATCTCGCTTTACCACAGAAACAGGGACATTTTCTATCTTCCGCTTAAAGTTCTGGAACTTCATCCGGACTACAGGCTCTACATAAGGCATCAGCCGTACATTCCTGCGTGGGAAACGAATCTGTATGCAATATGAACTTGTAAAAATTTCAAAACAGTAATTAAATGAAAATGATGGAAAAAGAAGTATTTATTTATGTAAAATCAATAACTGCGCCGTATTAAAAGGGCCTGCAATTATTCAAAGATAAAGAATTTTTGCAGGAATATAAGAAATCACTTGCATTTTTTGCTGATTTGTACTATGATATATATTAGACGTCCGGCGCATGCCGGCTAAAATGTATTAATGAAACCTGACTGGGAGGACTTATTAATGAAAAAATTAAGCGAAATGACACATGAAGAACTTTTAGCTTTTAAGAACGAGACTGAAAAACAGTACCTTGATTTCAAGAGCCAGGGTCTTCACCTTGATATGTCAAGAGGAAAGCCGGCTCCGGCACAGCTTGACCTCACAATGCCGATGTTAAACGTTCTTTCAGCTGACGATACACTTTCAACAGAAAAGGGACTTGACTGCAGAAACTACGGTGTACTCGACGGTATTCCGGAAGCAAAGAAGATGTTTGCTGACGTTCTCGGCGTACAGCCTGAAAACATCATCGTTTACGGCAACTCAAGCCTCGCAATTATGTTCGATACAATCACAAGAGCATGGACACACGGTCTTCTCGGAAGCACACCTTGGTCAAAGCTTGACAAGGTAAAGTTCCTCTGTCCTGTACCTGGCTACGACAGACACTTCGGTATCACGCAGTACTACGGTATCGAAATGATCAACATCCCTACAGATGAAAACGGTCCTGACATGGACATGGTTGAAAAGCTCGTTTCAGAAGATGCTTCCGTAAAGGGTATCTGGTGTGTTCCTCAGTACTCAAATCCTACAGGCGTAAGCTACTCAGACGAAGTAGTAAAGAGATTTGCTGCATTAAAGCCTAAGGCAGAAGACTTCAGAATTTTCTGGGACAACGCTTACTGCATCCACCATCTCACAGATTCACCTAAGTGCATACTCAACATTTTTGACGAATGCAAAAAGAACGGCACAGAAAACATGGTTTACGAATTCATGTCAACATCAAAGGTATCATTCCCTGGTGCCGGCGTGGCAGTTCTTGCTGCAAGCGTTGAAAACGTAGAATACATCAAGAAGGGTCTCGGAGTTTCAACTATCGGTTTCGACAAGATCAACCAGCTCCGTCACATCAGATTCTTTAAGAACGCTGAAGGTCTTAAGAACCACATGAAGCTTCACAAGAATATCATCGCTCCTAAGTTTGCGGTTGTTATCGACCAGCTCGAAAAGAACATCGCACCGCTCGGTATCGCTTCATGGCACAATGCTGAAGGCGGTTACTTCATCTCATTCGATGCTATGAAGGGCTGCGCAAAGAGAATCGTTTCACTTTGCAAGGAAGCAGGCGTTGTACTCACAGGTGCAGGCGCTACTTATCCTTACGGCAAAGATCCTGATGACAGCAACATCAGAATCGCTCCTTCATACCCGACAGTTGAAGAACTTACAAAGGCTATGGAACTCTTCTGCATATGCATAAAGCTTGCTTCAGCAGAAAAGCTTCTTGAAAAATAATCAGTAAAGCAATTCATATCTGAGGAAACACTGATTTATGAATAAATCAGCGTTTCCTCATAACAGGTAAAACGGTGATATGCTGCGGCTGTCACCGTTTTTTTCTGTCTGAAATCGGGTCAGAGTTGACAGAACTCAATTAAAATGGTAGAATGTCTGTAGTCTGATAGTTAACGGCCGGTATTAAGTGGTAACATTAAAGTTTGTCACCGGCCCGTAACTGTTGAATTAACGGAAACGGAGTTTGTGCAGAATGGAAACATTTGATGTATCTCAGGATATTGATCTCAGCTACATGGAAGAAAAGATCGAGAAGTCTCTTGCCATGAAGCAGGCAAAGTCAGAAATGAAAAAAACGATGAACCATCCGCCTTTAAGGCACAGGAAGGAAAAAGCCGTGAAGGAGAAAACCCCTTCATGAAATTTGATGATCAGTTCTTTTCAGTTTTTTCCGAATGTTTTCCTATGCTCGGAACAGCAGATCATGTAATGGCTGAAAAACTTGAAGGGGCTGATCTTCTTGTCAGAAAAAGCGGTGACAGGATCACAGGATTTGCAGCAGTTGACGGGAACGCTGTTTTACTTGTCTGTGTTCATCCGGAACACCAGGGAAGGGGTCTGGGTTCCTCTCTGCTTGAAGAAGCAGAGGAGCTTATAAGATCCCGCGGATATGACAGGGCGGTCCTCGGAAGAAGTGAACGTGATATTTTCTGGGGCGCTGTTATCGATACAATGTCCCACCGCTTTTTTGAAAACCGCGGCTATACAGCATTCAACGGAACTCTCAGCATGGTTCTTGACGCCGAAGACATTCCTTCTGACGGTTCATTCGGAAGAAGATCTCTTCCGGAAGGACTGAGCTATACGGCAGTCAGCGGCGGTGACATTTCAGATGTTCTGGAAGCAGTGGCACGCGTTGAGCCGAAGTGGCTTAAGTTTTACGGGAAAGCCGGCAGCTCTGTCATTATAAAAGCTGTTTTATCCGGCAGAACAGTAGGTTTTTTAACGGCAGATACTGATGCAGGGACAATTATTACGGGGAAAGACAACAGAACTGGACTTTTAGGATATGTCGGAGTTGTGCCTGAAGAGAGAAACAGAGGCATCGGACTCGGCATGGTAGCCTATGCAGCAGAATACATGAAATCAGAGGGATGTACCGAAGTCTACGTAAACTATACATCTCTTGATGAGTGGTACGCAAAGCTTGGTTTTGCGGAAAATCTGTGGTACTGGATGGGCGAAAAAAATTTATAATCAGTTTAGGGGAACATTTCATGCGAACATTTGGCAAGATATTATTAGCATTAATTATTCTTGCGGCAGCAGTGGCTGCTGCTGCAGGATACTTTCTTATTTATACCAGAACGTCTGATGACGATCTTAAACCTCATCACTATGCAAATGCTGTTGAGGATGATGATTCATTTGAATCCAGAGGAAAAACAGGCGAAACGCTGTTTGAACTTAACAGGAAAAAGATAAAAAAGACAGGCAGTCACTACATTGAAAATTTCGAACTCATCTGGCAGATGCCTGAGCTTCCGACAGGATGCGAGATTACTTCGCTTACCATGGTCCTGAGATACCTTGGCACAGATGCCGACAAGGTGGATATTGCACGCGGTTATCTAATCAAGGAAGATGTTACATGCGATGAGAATGATAAGTATTACGGACCTGATTTCAGGTACACATTTGCGGGAGATCCGGAGGGAGATACTTCATACGGCTGCATGGCACCGTGTATAGTAAGAACCGCTCAGAGATATATTTCCGACGGCGAATATCAGCTTTCACCGGTCAATCTTTCAGGTGCCGGGTTTGAGGATCTTCTTGATTACGTTGAACACGACGTTCCTGTTATCATCTGGTCAACAATGGAACTTGTTGAGCCGGAATACAAATCAAGATGGAGAACACCTGAAGGCAAAGTGGTAATCTGGCCGTCAAACGAACACTGTGTAGTCCTTACCGGCTACGATGCTGATGAAGGTACTGTACGTACACACGATCCGATGAACGGCGTTCTTACACTTGACATGGGAGCTGTCTGCACGCGCTATGAGCAGCTAGAACGCAATGCGGTCATAATAGTAAAAGGCAAAAACTGATAATAAAACAAAAAGGAACACATTTCAGCTTCAGCGTAACTGAAATGTGTTCCTTTTTTTACGGAGAGACTGCTCCGGCAGAAATGATCATTCGTTTGTTTCGTTCTTTCCGAATAATAAACGGAGCATTTTTGAAACGTATTTCTGTGTGAATGTTGTACATTCGCTCATCACGTAACCCATTCTTGAAAGCGGTGTGTTCATTTCGCCGTTTTCATCAACGAACGGCTTTGCACGCTTGAATGTTTCCTCTTCAGGCTCAGCAAGGATCTCCTGAGCGATCTGCTTTGAAAGGTCTTTTAACTTTTCTTCTGTAAGATCAAGGTTTAAGTCTGCGCCTTCTTCATATACTTTTTTTCTGAGTTCATAGATCTCGCCTGACTGGTGCTTTACCATTCTTCTGAGTTCAGCGATCTCGTCAGCCTGCTTTTTGATTGTCTCTTCAAGGCTTTCGTTTATAAGCTCTTTAATATCATCTTCAGTGAAATTTTTCTTGAACATAAATGTATTCCTCCGTTGTTTTATTACGACCATGTTATTTAAATTATACCACATTATCAGCTATTTGTCTACTGAATTATGTGAAATATACCGTAACATGCCTGACACAGATCAGGGTATCAGCTTTGCGTCGTGCTCCGGTTCCGCACAGCCGTGCAGCCGGTCCTGCTTATAAATATTTGCTATAACTGATGATAGGCTATTGATATTAGACACCATCTGAGAATAAGTGTATAATTAAAACACACTAATACGATAGGAGAGATATGCTTATGAAAGAGATACTCTGGCTCGGACGCGGCGGTGAGGGAGCATTTACTGCAGCAAGACTGCTCGGTGCGGCTTACACAATATCAGATGATGACAAATACGCTCTCGCTTTTCCGTCTTTCGGTCCGGAAAGAAGAGGTGCACCCGTAAGGGCGTTCACAAAGCTCGACAGTGAACCGGTGGCAGACAGAAGTCAGACCGAAAAGGCGGATTATATAGTTGTGCTTGACGAAACTCTGTACAGTCCTTTACTTAGGAATGAACTTAAAGAGGGCGGAAAAATAATTGTAAATTCAAAGAATGACATAGAAGGTGCTCATGCATTTGACGCTGAAAGCATTGCGGCGGAGTTTAAACTGCCTGTGGTCAATACCGTCATGCTCGGTCTGCTTGCCGGTATTTCCGGCGTTGTCACATCTGATGAAGCAGAGAAAGCAGTCAGGGGATACATGCCGGCGAAGATAGCAGAGCGCAATGCCGGTGCACTCCTGAAGGCTCTGCAGGAGGTGTCTGAATGAAACCGTATATCAGAGAGAAAAAAGTGTTCGGATTTGATGACGTTCCGGAAAACACATGTTTTGAAGCGGGATATCTCGTTACGGTAAACAGCGGATGGAGGAGTATACGACCTGTTGTTCACACTGAAAAATGTGTTGGATGTGAGCAGTGCTATCTTTACTGTCCTGACGGAGTTATTTCAATACAGAATGGTAAAGCAGTGATCGACTATGATTTCTGCAAGGGCTGCGGTATATGCGTGAAGATATGCAGACCGGGCGCAATAGAAACGGAGGCTGAGCGTAAATGAAAAAATTCCTTTCAGGTAATGAGTCATTTGCCGAGGGCATAAGACTTGCCCGTCCGGAGGTGATCTCGGCCTATCCTATAACACCGCAGACCATAGTTGTCGAACGTCTTTCCGAAATGGTGGAAAACGGAAGCCTGAAGTCTGAGTACATTCATGTTGAATCGGAGCATTCAGCCCTGTCATGTGCCATGGGAGCAAGTGCCGCAGGTGCAAGAGCGTTTACAGCCACATCCTCACAGGGACTGCTTTACATGGCGGAATGTCTTTACTATGCGTCCGGCGGACGATTTCCAATCGTTATGATGAACGCAGACCGTTCCACAGCGCTTCCGTGGAATATCTACGGTGACCAGCGTGACAGCCTTTCACAGCTCGACAGCGGCTGGATACAGTCATACGCTGAAAACGCACAGGAGGCACTTGACCTTGCACTTATGAGCTACAGAATAGCAGAGGATAAACGTGTTTCCACTCCGTACATGGCTAATCTGGACGGATTCGTTCTCACTCACACCTATGAAAAGGTTGATATCCCGACGGAAAAACAGGCAGACCGTTTCCTTCCTGCTTACGAGACGGACAACCGCATCGATTTTGACAGCCCTAAGAATATGGCCTTTTCAGCCGGTCCGGAAACAAACTACATCTTCAAGTACAGGGCGCATGAGGGAATGCTTGCAGCTTCGGATGTTATTAAGGAGACTGAAGATGAATTTGAGAAAATATTCGGACGCAGATACACCGGGCTTACCGAAAACTATCTGACTGATGATGCAGACTATATAATCGTTACACTCGGAAGTATAGCCGGACTGTGCCGCAAAACAGCTGACAGGCTCCGTGAGCAGGGAATACGTGCAGGTGTTGTGCGCATACGCTACATGAGACCTTTCCCGAATGAAGAGATAGCTGAAGCTCTCAGCAAGGTAAAGGCATATGCAGTTCTCGAAAAGGATATCAGCTTCGGAAACGAGGGCACAGTTTTCACAAACGTAAATTCCGCTGTTAAAAAGGAAAACGGAAATGCCGAAGGATATAACTTCATCGGCGGACTCGGCGGAAGAAACATTTCAGCGTCTGATATTGAAAACATATTTAAAAGCATAATAAAAGGCACGGACAGAGTAAACTTTATCGGGATAGGAGACGGAAACAATGGCTAATAAGGTCGCAGACAGCATTTCAAGGGAAGAATATTTTTACGGACACAAGGCATGTGCCGGATGCGGGGGAAGTCTTGCGGTAAGGGCTGCCCTTAAGGTACTCGGCAAAAATGCAGTTTCAGTTCTTCCGGCAGGCTGTATGTCCGCAGTAGGCTTCAATTATCCGCAGCTCTGCTTCTCAAACAATTCCATAATATCAACTTTCGCAGGAACTGCTTCCATGCTTACAGGTATCGAGGCGGGACTCCGTGCAAAGGGCTATAAAGACTTTACAGCAGTAGGTTTTGCAGGTGACGGCGGTACTGCAGATATCGGTATTCAGGCACTTTCCGGCGCCATAGACCGTAACGACAACATTATCTACATCTGCTACGACAACGAAGCCTACATGAACACAGGTATCCAGAAGAGCGGTCTGACACCGTTCGGTGCAAGGACGACTACGACTCCGGCAGGAGCAAATGTTCACGGAAACATAAGACCGAAGAAAAACATGTTCGAGATCGTGGCGGCTCACGGCATTCCTTACGCTGCCACAGCAAGTGTGGGATATATAGGTGATTTCATAGCCAAGGTTCAGAAGGCATCGCAGATCCAGGGTACAAAGTACATTCATGTAATAGCTCCGTGTCCTACCGGCTGGGGCATTGCTGTTGATGAAACAGTTGAGATCGCAAAGGAAGTTGTGGACAGCGGTCTCTGGTATCTTGCCGAATACGAAAACGGTGAATACAGACTGACACACAGACCGAAGGAATTCTCGTCTGTTGAAGTTTATCTGAAAAGGCAGGGACGTTTTAAACATCTTACAGAAGATGATATAAAAGTGATAACCGATTCAAGAAATGAAAAGTGGAAGTTTATTGAAAAGAATTTTATCGTATAATTTAAGCGGAAGGAGAGATTAATTTGAACTCTATTGAAGAAAGTGTAAATGACATTGTCGGCCTGCTGCTTGATGATTATGAAAAGAAAAGGACGTCTGAGGAAGTCAAAATATTCAATCATCCGGACAGGGAAGCCATAGTTGATATTCTTACAAGCCTTCGCAAGATCATATTTCCGGGATATTTCAGGAACAGATCAATCAAGGTCTACACGCTCCGGAATAATCTTTCCATGCTTATTGAAGATGTCATCTACAAGCTTACCAAGCAGATGACCATAGTTTTCGACGGCGATGAAAGCACGGATGAGGATATTACGGAAAAAGCTGAAAACATCGCACTGGAGTTCATTAAAAAGCTTCCGAAAATAAAAGAATACATTGAAACCGATGTTCAGGCAGCCTATGACGGTGACCCGGCTGCGTTCAGCGAAGATGAGATCATTTATTCCTATCCCGGACTGTACGCTGTTCTTGTAAACAGGATAGCACACGAGCTTTTCCTTCTGGGTGTTCCGGTCATTCCGCGCATGATGACTGAATATGCACACAGCGTGACCGGTATCGACATTCATCCCGGTGCTACGATCGGAAAATACTTTTTCATTGATCACGGTACAGGTATAGTCATAGGTGAAACGACCGTTATCGGAAATAACGTGAAGATCTACCAGGGTGTTACACTCGGTGCTCTCTCAACACGAGGCGGACAGGCACTGAAAAGCAGGAAAAGACATCCGACTATCGAAGACAATGTTACTATATATTCCGGCGCGTCTATTCTCGGAGGCGACACCGTGATCGGAAAAGATGTTGTCATAGGCGGCAACGCATTCATTACACGGTCGATTCCGGAAGGTGCCAAGGTAAGTGTCAAGAACCAGGAACTGCGGTATAACTATGATGCTTCAAAGCCGGTTGAACGTGTTGACGTCGAAAATGAAGCTGCATGGTTTTATATTATATGAAAAGCTTATAGCAGGAATTAATAAACGACATGGTTATAGGAATAAACTATATCCTGTAATAATAATTTAAGATTGAAATGATATTGATTCTATTTGTGGTATATGCTATAATGGATCCATTGAATATTATGCATATAATACATATAAAAAAGATATGAACAGAAGACATTGAAAAGGCAGGAATTTTATAATGGCTGTAACAGTTGTGATACCGACCACTCTGAGGCTTTTTACAGAGCACAGGTCAGAAATAGAACTAGAAGGAAAAACAGTAGGCGAAGTGCTTACTCTTTTGTCAGAAGAATATCCGGATACAAAAAAAGCACTTTTCGATGAAGAAGGAAAACTCCGTTCATTTGTCAATATTTTTGTGAATGATGAAAGTATAAGAGATCTTGACGGATTTGATACAGAAGTTAAAGACCATGACGAGATCATCCTCATTCCGGCGATCGCCGGAGGTTCCGGAAACGAAAGTGTTATCGGTGACAGGAAAGGCGAAAAGCTGACAAACGAGGAGATCAGCCGTTACAGCCGCCATCTTCTTCTGCAGGAGATTGGAGTAAAAGGCCAGAAAAGACTTAAGGCTGCAAAGGTGCTTATAGTCGGAGCCGGAGGACTCGGCACGCCGCTTGCTCAGTATCTGGCGGCAGCAGGTGTTGGAACTATCGGAATAATTGATGACGATGAAGTCGAGGAATCAAATCTTCAGCGTCAGGTCATCCACGGTACAAGAGACATAGGCAGACCGAAGGTTGCATCGGCAAAGGACAGCATAAAGCAGATAAATCCCTTTGTTAAGGTTGAAACTTACAACAAGCGTCTTACTGCCGAAAATGCAGAGGAGATCATTTCAGAATATGACGTTGTGGCCGATGCTTCAGACAACTATCCCACGCGCTATCTTGTGAGTGATGCCTGCGCACTTCTGGGAAAACCGGATGTGTTCGGTGCCATGTATCAGTTCGAAGGGCAGGTCTCGGTCTATTATGCCAAAGAGGGTCCCTGCTTCAGATGTATGTATCCGGCACCGCCTCCGGCAGGACTTGTTCCCTCATGTGCTATGGGCGGTGTAGTCGGAGTGCTTCCCGGCGTTATAGGCACTCTTCAGGCAAATGAAGTAATAAAGCTCATAGTAGGCGGAGGAAAGAACCTCATCGGCAGAGTGGTAGGCTTCGATGCATGGAACCTTAAATGGCGTGAGCTGAAAATACATAAAAATGACAGCTGTCCGATATGCGGCAAAAAGAAGACCATTACTGAAATAGAGGAATTTGATTACGAAGACTTCTGCGGTATCACCAAACAGCGTGAGGAAGAAGCGGAAGTTGAAGGTATTGAACCGAAGGAACTGAAGCGCCGTATCGATGACGGGGAAAAGATCACGATAATCGATGTGCGTGAACCTCATGAAAGAGCCATAGCGAAGTTTCCGGATGCAAAGGTGATCCCGATCGGTCAGCTTGAAAGAAGACAGAACGAACTTGACACTTCGGTCGATACTGTTTTTGTCTGCAAGGAAGGAAAGCGCAGCATTCTTGCTGTGAATACTCTGCGTGAAGCAGGCTACACAGGTCCGCTCTACAATCTTAAAGGCGGTACAAACGCATGGGCAAGGGAAGTAGACAAGGACTTTCCGGTATACTGATATGATAAAGAGAACGGGGTAAACCTCTTTGTTATAAATTATAAAGTAAACGAAAAAAATATTTTTCTTTTACTTTGAAAACGCTGATTTAGTCATAAATCAGTGTGTGGGGGAACGGGGCGAAGCCCCGTATTCTCTCCATCCTGCATATCCGGCGAAGCCGGATATGCGGCTTGTTTTTCTATAATCAATCTATTAAAAAACGGAGGTAGACGTTATGTCTAAAGAAGTAAAAAATGACTCAATAGTTGCTCTCGGCAAAAAGGCAGCATATAACCTTGCCGACGTAAACAAGACAAGACCACAGTATGGTGCTCTTACTCCTAAGTGGGTTACCAAGGTTCTCGAATTCAAAGGCCTTGATTCCGGTATTTACAGAATAAACAGGGTAAAGGAAGGCGAGACTCCGCTTGACGTTCTCTGCAGCGTTGAAAAGAAGTCAGACATCATCCCTCAGGGTTACATTGAATATGAGGAAAACCCGAGAGAGCATCAGCTCGCATCCATTTCAACAATAATCAATGTAAATACAGCGATTGCTGACGTTTACAGCTCACCGTATGATCAGGTAAAGGAACAGCTTGACCTTGCCATCGAAAGCCTTCGTGAGCGTCAGGAAAGCCAGCTCATCAACAACGATGACTACGGTCTTTTAAAGAACGTTGCTGATTCACAGAGAATCCAGACAAGAAACGGTGCACCTACACCTGATGATCTCGACGAACTCATCACAAAGGTATGGAAGGATCCTTCATTCTTCCTTGCTCACCCGAGAGCTATCGCAGCTTTTGAAAGAGAATGTACAAAGAGAGGCGTTCCGCCGGTTACTGTAAACATTGCAGGCGGTACATTCATTGCATGGCGCGGTATTCCGATCATTCCTACAGACAAGCTCCTTGTTGACGGACTTAAGAATCCAAAGAGCAAGAGCGGCAAGACAAACATTCTTCTCGTTCGTACAGGTGAAGCAAAGAGAGGCGTTATCGGTCTTTTCCAGCGTAATCTTAAGAACGAACAGTCAAGAGGTCTTTCAGTTCGTTTCAGAGGCATAGATGATAAGGGTGTTGCTTCCTATCTGCTTTCACTCTACTGCTCGGCAGCTATTCTTGCAGACGACGCTATCGCTGTTCTTGAAGATGTCGAGGTAGGTGAATACTATGACTACGACTAATTACGGGATCCCTTCCGAGACTGAGCTTGAGAATCTCGCAGGTTCCCTTTTCCCTGACTTTGAGCCTGAAGTCTGTGCTTCAGGTCTTGAAGGTCTCGCTGCAGGAGATACTTCCATATTAAACTATGCGGCATCAAAGGCGGCTTCATACGGCGGCGGTGTAAACTACGCCTCATCTGCAGAAAACGCTTTTTCCGGTTACGGAAGCATTTCAGAATTCGAACAGATCGCAAACGAGTATAATGGTGGGGGTGGCGGATACGCTCCTGTAGTTCTTTCACAGGGTCAGGCAGATACTTATGTTCCGAAGCAGGCTTCCGGTGCGGTGGCAAAGGAATCACCGCAGTCAAGGGAAAACAGCAGTATCATAGTCGGAACGAAGACTCTCGCTCAGATAAGAAATGATTTCCCTATACTAAGCGAAAAAATAAACGGAAACGATCTTGTGTGGCTTGACAACGGTGCAACAACACAGCGTCCGAAGCAGGTCATCGACAGACTCACTTACTACTACGAACATGAAAACTCAAATGTTCACAGAGGTGCCCACGAGCTTGCTGCACGTTCAACTGATGCATACGAAAATGCAAGACAGATAACGGCAGATTTTCTCGGTGCTCCTTCAAAGGACAATATCGTTTTTGTAAGAGGCACTACCGAGGCAATAAACCTTGTGGCTAACGCATATGTAAAGCCTCTGCTCAAGCCGGGCGATGAGATCATTCTCACAATGCTCGAACATCATGCAAACATCGTTCCGTGGCAGCTTGTCTGCGAGGAAACAGGAGCTGTTATAAAGGTTGTCCCTGTTGACAGGACCGGTCAGCTCATTATTTCCGAGTACGAAAAGCTCTTTACAAACAGAACGAAATTCGTTTCAGCAACTCACGTATCCAATGCACTCGGTACTGTAACACCTATCGAGGAGATCGTTGCGATTGCACATGCACACGGAGTACGCACACTCATTGACGGTGCACAGTCCGTGGCGCACATTCCGGTAAACGTTACAGCACTCGATACAGACTTCTTCGTATTCTCGGGACACAAAATCTTTGCGCCGACAGGTATCGGTGTTGTTTACGGAAAGTCCGATGTACTTGAAGCTGCCAGACCGTATCACGGCGGCGGCAACATGATAAAGGACGTTACTTTTGAACGCACCATCTACAATCCGGCTCCGAACAAGTTTGAAGCAGGAACAGGAAGCATAGCTGATGCTGTAGGTCTTGGTGCCGCCCTTGAATATCTCAATTCAATAGGCATGGCGGAGGTAAACCGCCACGAGCATGAACTTCTTGTTTACGCAATGAAGGAAATGCAGAAGATAAATGGTCTTCACCTTATCGGTACGGCCACAAACAAGGCAAGTGTACTTTCATTTGTACTCGACGGAGTTGATAATGAAGCAGTAGGTCAGAGACTTAACGAACTCGGAATAGCAGTACGTACAGGTCATCACTGTGCACAGCCTATATTGCGTCATTTCGGACTTGAAGGAACGGTACGTCCTACACTTGCACTTTACAATTCATTCGGCGACATAGACAGACTCGTGCAGGGCATAAGAACTCTTGCATAAATCAAATTTCCTGTGAATGAGAAACGGAAAAGGTTCACAGTTATTTTTCACGGAAGGCATCTGAAAATCATGTGCTTTCCATACAATGTACAGGGCGGTTGCGTATCGTCCTGTACATTCTTATAATTTTCAAAAAAAGCGTGGTGGAAAAATGAAATTTAATACATCTCTGCTTCATGGCACGTCACAGAACGGCAGCGATCAGGGTTCAACTCTCCCTCCGGTTTATCAGGTAAGTGCCTTTGCATATGATTCAGCAGAGCAGCTTGAAAAGGTGTTCAATAACAGGGCTGCAGGTTTTTCCTATTCAAGAGTGGGAAATCCGACTGTAAGTGCTTTTGAAAACAGAATAGCCAAACTGGAAGGCGGTCTTGGTGCAGTAGCGTGTTCATCGGGAATGGCAGCTATTACAGCGGTCCTTCTTAATATTCTGAAGTCAGGAGACGAAGTCATAGTAAGCACGGGACTTTTCGGAGGAACGATCGATCTGTTTGATGATCTGAAGGCATTCGGCATAACAGCACGCTTTCTTGAGTCTATTACTTATGAAACAGTGAGCGAAGCGGTAACGGAAAATACCAGAGCGGTTTTTACAGAACTCATTGGGAATCCGAAACTGGATATCGTCGATCTTGACCGTGTTTCGGAAGCCTGCAGGGAAAACGGTATCCCCCTTATAGTTGACAGTACAACAGCAACACCTTATCTTGTAAATCCGATAAAACACGGTGCAGACATAGTTGTTCACTCATCTTCCAAGTACATAAACGGCGGCGGAAATTCCATAAGCGGCATTATAGTCGACAGCGGTAACTTTAAATGGACAAAGGAAAGATATCCGGGGTTTGAGTCATATCTTAAATTCGGACCTTTTGCGTTTCTTTCAAAACTCAGAAACGGAATATGGCGTAATACAGGAAGCTGCCTTGCACCGATGAATGCGTTTATGAATATTGTGGGACTCGATACACTGGGCTTAAGAATGGAGCGCAGCTGTGAAAACGCACTTAAGCTTGCCGAATTTTTCGATTCACTGTATAATATAGAAGTGAACTATCCCGGACTTCCTTCATCTCCTTACTATGATCTGGTACAGAAAGAACTTTTCGGTAAAGGCGGAGCTATAGTGACTATAAGAGCCGGAAGCAAGGAAAAGGCCTTTAAGCTGATGGACAGTATTAAATTTGCATCCATTGCCACCAACATAGGAGATGTACGCACACTTGTGATACATCCGGCGAGCACTATCTATACTCATAATACTGAGGAACAGTGCGTAAGTGCAGGAGTATATGATGACACTATACGAATAAGCGTGGGCATTGAAGACATCGATGACCTTATAGAAGATTTCAGACAGGCTGCAGAAAATCTCTGATTTAACAGATCAGTGGTTTAACAGACCGGATATAACATGAAAGGAATTAACAATGGCTGATTTTAATATAACAGATTCTATTGATATTACAGATGTAACATGCCCGATAACCTTTGTAAAGACGAAGGTCGCTCTTGAGGAACTTGATGACGGTGATATACTGTCAGTAAAACTCAATGACGGTGAACCGGTGCAGAATGTGCCGAGAAGTGTCAGGGAGGAAGGTCATAAGGTACTTAGCCTGACAGACAACGGTGACGGTACATTTGAACTGATAATTCAGAAAGTCGGTGACTGATAATGCCGGCAAGAGTAAATAAAGAAAATTTTGATGCAAAAGTGCTTTCATCAGAAATACCGGTACTTGTGGATTTTTTCTCTGACAGCTGCGTTCCGTGCAAAAAGATCGCACCTGTACTAAGCGAACTTGAAAGTGAATATGCTGACAGGCTGAAAATAGTAAAGGTCAACGTAAACTTTGATGAGGAACTGGCCGTAAAGTATAACATTGAAGCAACACCGACACTGCTCCTTCTGAACAAAGGCGATGAAGTATCACGTCTCAAAGGTGCGGTAAGCAAAGATGAGATAGTATCTCTTACAGATAAAATAAAGTAAAAAGGAGCAGATATAAATGACAATAACTGTTGCAGGAGTAAAAAAGGAAGTAAACGACGGTCTTACCGTTTCACAGCTTGTAACCGATGAAAAAGTGGAAACACCGCAGTATGTTACTGTTACTGTAAACGATGATTTTGTTAAGAGCGGTCAGTTTGAGGAAACTGTTCTTAAGGACGGAGACAATGTCGAATTCCTGTATTTCATGGGAGGCGGCAGATAATGGACTTTACGAATGAGCAGATTGAACGCTACTCAAGACACATAATCCTTAAGGAAGTCGGTGTCAAGGGACAGAAGAAACTTCTTAACGCAAAGGTCATGATAATCGGTGCCGGCGGTCTTGGTGCTCCGGTGGCAATGTATCTTGCGGCAGCCGGTGTTGGTACTATCGGTATTGCAGATGCTGATGAAGTTGATCTTTCCAATCTTCAGAGACAGATCATACACCAGACAAAGGATTTAGGTGTACCGAAGGTAGATTCTGCAAGAGAGACAATGGAAGCTATGAACCCTGACGTGAAGGTAAACACATATCACGAGTTCATTACAAGTGAAAATATTCTCGATATTATAAAGGATTACGATTTTGTTATTGATGCAACGGATAATTTCCCGGCAAAGTTTCTTATTAACGATGCGTGCGTTATGGCTAAGAAGCCGTTCTCACATGCTGGTATCATCCGTTTCCAGGGTCAGCTCATGACCTATGTTCCGGGTAAGGGACCGTGCTACCGCTGCGTATTTAAGGAACCACCGCCGAAGGACGCTGTTCCTACATGCAAACAGGCTGGTGTCATCGGCGCAATGGCCGGTGTTATAGGAAGTCTGCAGGCGATGGAAGCAGTTAAGTACATTATCGGTGTCGGCGATCTTCTTACAGGTTATCTCCTTACCTATGATGCACTTAAGATGCAGTTCCGCAAGGTAAAGCTGCCGTCTGACACTCATGACTGTGCAGTGTGCGGAGACCATCCGACTATTACTGAGCTCATCGATTACGAACAGGCAGAATGTGACGGTACAGGATTATGATAAAACTTAAAAAGAGTGACTACGACATAATAGTTGAACATGCGAAAAAGGAAGCTCCGATCGAAGCCTGCGGCCTTATAGCAGGCGAGATCTCCGGCGAAGACAGAATCATAAAGAAGGTTTACATTCTTACGAACACAGACCATGCCGAAGAGCATTTCACTCTTGATCCGAAGGAGCAGCTCATGGCTATAAAGGATATGAGAGCCGAAGGACTTGTTCCGCTTGGAAACTGGCATTCACATCCGGTTTCTCCTTCACGTCCTTCCGATGAAGACAAAAGACTTGCCTTTGACAGCAGTGCAAGTTATCTTATTCTTTCACTTATGGACGATGAGCCGGTGCTTAACTCCTTTCACATAGAAGGTGACACTGCTTATAAGGAAGAACTTATAATAGATCAGTGATGAAAAAGGTACATTTCCGCCTGTATGGAATGACGCGGCATACTGTTGTTTCCTTTAACCCCGCTATTGACAATATTGCCGTCAGATGATATAATCATAGTGTTTCTATAGGAATTTTAGGCTATAGGCCCCTTAAAACACCATGATAAAGAGGTAACGCTATGACTTTACAGCAGCTTAGATATATTCTTGTGATCTCGGCTACCGGATCAATGAACAAGGCTTCGGAACAGCTCTATGTTTCACAGCCTTCACTTACTTCATCAGTACAGGAACTTGAAAAGGAAATAGGCATCAAGATCTTTAACAGGACCGGCCGCGGTGTCACTCTTACCAATGACGGTTCGGAGTTTATCCAGTACGCACGCCAGGTAGTAGGTCAGTTCGAGATTCTTTCCGAAAAGTACAGCACGAAAGGTGCGGTAAAGAAGAAATTCGGCGTGTCAACACAGCACTATTCGTTTGCAGTAAAAGCCTTCGTTGAAATGGTCAAGAAGTTCGATACGGCAGAATATGAATTTGCAGTACGTGAGACCAAGACAGCCGAGATAATAAGCGACGTTGCAGGCTTCCGCAGCGAGATAGGCATCATCTATCTCAACGATTTCAACAGAAAATCGCTTACCAAACTTCTGCATTCAAACGGAATAGTGTTCCATCCGCTTACAAAGTGCGCTGCATACGTTTATCTGTGGAAGGGACATCCGCTTGCAGGTCAGGAAAAGATCACCTTTGATGAACTTGCAGATTATCCGTGTCTGTCATTTGAACAGGGTGACAACAGTTCCTTCTACTTTGCCGAGGAAATCTTAAGTACCAATGACTATCAGCGCGTGATCAAGGCAAATGACCGTGCGACGATGCTCAACCTGATGATCGGCCTTAACGGCTACACTCTCTGTTCCGGCATCATCTGCGAGGAACTGAACGGCTCTGACTATATCGCCGTTCCGTTTGAAGATGAAACTACTGAAGAGGCAATGGAGATAGGGTATATAACTCTCAAAAACGTAATCCTTAGCGAAATGGCTGAGATCTATATTGCAGAACTGAAGAAGTATCTTGGAATTGAAGAATAAAAATTTTCTCTCCCTGAGGCAGCATGCAAATGTTGATGCTGCTTTCAGGGAGATTCTTTTTATATGAAGAAATGTAAATTTAGATAGGTCTATGCAAAGGGAGCACCACAAGGAGGGGGGAGAACAAATAACCGCAGCAAAAGCCGCATTTCTCCTCCCTCCTTTAGGTTCTCCCTCTGCACACCCTTTCCTTGAACCTTCCCTCACATTGCGGCTTTTGCTTTTTATTATAGTGCGGAGGTTGTTGTGCTTAGGAGAGGTTATGCGTTATATGTAGGGTTAAATTCAGTTTGAACACTATTGATAACATCGTGCTGCTTTTACTATTGCCAAAAAGACAAAAATACAGTATACTAGTATATAGTGTAAACGGCGAAATCTGCTATGTAATAGCAGGATTATTACTTTGTCTGAAGGAGGATGCGTTATGTCTGAAAGTATTATTGAAAGTGGGAAACAGATAGAAATGACTATTACATCTTTGTATCGTAATTCTGTTGAGCTTATCAATTATGCGCGCAACATTTCTGTAAGGCAAGTGAATATGATACAGCTTATGACTTTTTTTACCCTTGGAAAATGGATAGTTGAAGAGCAACAGAATGGAGAAAATCGTGCTAAATATGGCAAACAGGTCATTATAGGACTATCGGAGTATCTTAATGGTCAGTTTGGTAAGGGATTTTCAGAAGATACTCTGAAAAACGCCAGAAAATTTTATCTTACGTATAAAGAGCGTATAAGTGATGAAGCTGTTGAACTCTTTGCAGTTAAAAAAAGCGAAACAGTGTTTAGCTTTTTTAAAAACGGTAATCCATTTACGCTACCATGGTCTCATTATCTATTGTTAATGCGGATAAAAAATGACAGCGAGCGTTCTTTTTATGAAATAGAAGCGGCTCGTGAAAACTGGAGTATACGTACACTTCAAAGGCAATACAATTCGAGTTTGTATGAACGAATTGCTTTGAGTAGAAATAAGGATAAGATTTTGGAACTTGCGGAACAAGGACAGATCGTTACTCAGCCATCTGATATTATGAAGCAGCCTACTGTACTGGAGTTCCTTGGAATGGAGGAAAAGGCTGAATATTCTGAAACTGAACTAGAAACAGCTATAATCGATAAATTGCAGACTTTTCTATTAGAACTTGGTAAAGGTTATCTTTTTGAAGCAAGACAAAAACGTTTCACTTTTGATGAGGATAATTTTTATGTTGATCTTGTATTTTATAACAGACTTTTGCGTTGCTATGTCCTGATAGATTTAAAAACGGACAAGCTGACTCATCAGGATCTTGGACAAATGCAGATGTATGTTAATTTCTTTGACCGATATAGAAAACTTTCCGATGAAAATCCTACTATTGGAATACTACTTTGCAAAGAAAAAAATGATGCATTGGTGGAAATTACTTTACCTAAAGATAGTAATGTTTTTGCTTCTCAATATGCACTATATCTTCCTGATAAGAAAGAGTTACAGAAGAAATTAGCTCAATGGATTGAAGAGGAAACAGGAGGCATGGATGAAACTACAGTTTAAACTTCAGAAATAGTTTTTTCTCTCCCTGAGGCGGCATGCAAATGTTGATGCTGCTTTCAGGGAGATTCTTTTTATATGAGGTAATGTGAAATCTTCACCAACCCCCACATTGCCGGCTTTTGCTTTTTATTATAGCACAGAGGTTTACGGAATTAAGGCATGGTTGTTGCGTTATATAAAACTTACAGTAAATAACAATGATTATTGCTGATTAAAAGTAAAAATTTAATGGTTCTGTTGAAAAATTGATGAAATTATGTTATAATAAATGATATGGTTATGTGCAAATTCACCTAAATTGATTTGATGACTTTCAATGTCCTGACAATAGGACTATGAATTATGATACGATATAACCAAGGGGTATTATTAATGATTTTTAAATCGCCATATTACGGCGTTGAAAGGGGTATGTAATGTCTAAACTAAACATTGATCAGAAAATAATCAAAGACTTATTCAGTGACAAAAAATCGGATTTCTTGATTCCGGATTATCAGCGTCCTTATGCCTGGGGAGAAAAAGAATGTCAGACATTATGGGATGACATATTTGCTTTTGCTTTTCCGGAGGATGACTGTGATAAATTTGACAGTGATAACGATGAGTATTTCCTTGGACCAGTTGTAACTTTTAAAAACGAAGAAGGAAAAATGGAAATCATAGATGGTCAGCAGCGTTTAACAACGTTAATGCTGTTACTCAGAGCGTTCTACGCAAAATTCGGTAACATGCAGAGTGATAAAGCAATTAAAACTGCAAAGATTATTTCACAGTGTCTCTGGAAAACAGATGAGTTCGGTGAACCTGATAAGGCGAAGCTTAAGATTAACTCAGAAGTAGCTACAGATAATGATAAGCAGGAATTTCTTGATATATTGAGGACGGGAACGGTAAGTGATAATAATAAGAGCGTATACGCTAAGAACTATCGTTTCTTCCAGAAGCAAATCAGCGACTTCATTAATGGTTATCCTGACTTTTTCTCTTTCTTACCAATCAGAATTCTGAATAACTGTGTTTTGCTTCCGATTGAAGCTGAGTCTCAGGATACAGCTCTTCGTATTTTCTCAACTCTTAATGACAGAGGTAAACCGCTTTCAGATGCTGATATTTTCAAAGCGCAGTTCTATAAGTATTATTCATCTTTAGGTAAAAAAGATGAATTCATTAAGAGATGGAAAGATCTTGAAGTCCTCTGTAACGATATATATCATCCGATTTCCGGAACACCTATGGATGAAGCATTCACAAGATATATGTACTATGAACGAGCAAAAGCAGGAGTTAAATCTTCTACAACTGAGGCTTTGCGTAAGTTTTATGAGAGAAATAATTATGCTTTGCTCAAAAAAGAAGAAACTTTTGAGAATTTGATTGATCTCGCAAACTTCTGGAATGACGTTGCTAAACAGGATGATCAGCGCTTCTCGGATAGAATTTTACGTCGCCTGTTTGTTTTAAACTATGCTCCAAATGGTATGTGGACGTATATTGTTTCGGTTTATTATCTGGTGAACAGAGATCAGAATGGCATTCTTGAAGATGAAAAGTTTTATGCTTTTCTGAATCGTATAACTGCATTTATCTGGGCATATGCTGTTGTTAATCCGGGCGTTAATGCTCTAAGAACACCTGTTTATGCCGAGATGATTAAAATCATAAATAATGAAACAGTAGATTTTTCTGATTATTGTTTTGAGACGGCAAATACAAGAAACAAGTTCGATAACTACGCTTTTGGAAATACAAGAGCGATTACAAAATCAATGCTTGTATGGTGGGCATTTAATGATAACGCTCAGCAGCTTATTGATATAAATACTGTTTATGAGATAGAACATATTTACGCAAGAAAGAGAAATGAAAACGAACCTTTGAAAGATAGTAATAATATTGAAAGCCTTGGAAACAAGGCGATTCTTGAAAAAAGAATCAATATTAGAGCGTCTGATTATAAGTTTTCAGATAAGAAGAAATATTACGTCGGTTTTGTAAACAGTAAAGGACAGCAGAAAGAAGCAAGTAAAGTACATGAGCTTGTTGTTCTCGGTAACAAAGCAGATTACGACTTTACTGAATCAGAAATTGTATCAAGATATAATCTGATAATGGATACGTTTATGGAATATCTTAAATCAAATGATTTATTGAAATAAGGAGTTTAAAGATGGCAAAGGCTAAAGCTGTTAAAGAAGTCAGCATGGAAGAGGCGTTATGGAAATCAGCAGATAAGCTTCGTGGTTCAGTTGAACCCGCTGAGTACAAGCATGTTGTTCTTAGTCTTTTCTTTCTGAAGTTTGCAAGTGATAAATTTGTTAAGCAGAGAAATTCAATCATAGAAAAGTATGGGGAAAAGTTTGCAGACAACATTGCGTTCTATACCAAGGACAATGTTTTTTAGGTGATTCGTCGTTTGTAGTGGGTGATTTATTTCCTAATTATTCCACGGTCTGCTTGACAATGATCCTCTGTCAGCATGATATTCTGTCAGCCAAGGCAAGCGGCGCCTAAAGGCGACGCTGCCTGGCTTCCGAGCCTATCATACTGACTTCTCATTGTAAAGCAGCTTTCGCGGCAGAATTAGATTTTGATTTACCCACTATAAACGACGAAAGGCCGAAATTTTATTAAAAGATAATTAAAACACGAAAGATCATAGAGTTATTATAATATAGGAGAAAAGTAATATGGAAGAATTAATTGCAGCGATTGAAAGACTAACAGATGTTATTGAGAATTTGAATAATGAGGTTTCTGTGATTAATATGAAATTAGACAATATAGAAAATTCATTGGATGACATTAAAGGCACAGGGTTGTATAATTCTATAGCAGATATATATGATAAGTTAGATAATATACAGGGAGTAGGTCTGTATAATAATGTAGCTGATATTTGTGATAAACTTGATGCTATTGATACAACTGTTACTTTAAAATAATGACACTTTAGAGACGAAAAAAATCTGTAAAAATATCGTAATCATTGATCTTAAAGTTCTGATAAAAAGTTTATTTAGAAAAATAAGCAGAACAATTATGTTGGACTTTTTTGAGTACAGATAATACAGGCAGCAGAATGTGACTAAAATATCATGTTCTGCTGCCGCTTTTTTATTCCAATTCGTCAGACCGTATATTCTGCTGACCTTTACTGCGCCTGACATAGTCGTTCGAAAATAGCGCAATATTTTGGACGCTTCAAATTAGTAATATAATCATAAACCGTATGTAACTGATATATAATGCATCATCCTATTTAAACCGGATTAACCTTTGAGTTCTAATAAAAAGCAAAAGCTTCCTCCATATTCTCCTGATTTTAATACTATAGAGCAGGTATGGAGAATAACATGAAGAGAATATACTCACAACAAATTTTTTCCGGATTTAAAAGCATTAGAATCTACTGTAGATTCAGCATTTGAAGTTTGGGCAGAGCCTAACACTCAGTTGGCTTCTTTATGTTCTTTTTAGTAAAAATATTTATGACGTTCACTATAATTATGGCGAATTCGCCATAATTAAAAGTCAATCAGGATTAAACAGTTTTAAAATCAGTGTTAAAGAATTTGTAGCAAAGACAAATGCAATAAGGATACTATCTTTTAATACCGGAAAAAAACACAGCAAGTCCGTTCAGAACATGAAAACTGAACGGACTTGCTGGTTTTAGTTTTATGTGGAGCAGCATTCACCGTGCTGCCGGGAATGCTGTAGAGGAGAGCGGGAATCAGCCGGCGTATTTTGTGACTTTGCGTACTGCTTTTTTCAGTGCTTCTGCTTTGTCGGTGCGTTCCCAGGTGAAATCTGCGTCTGGTCTTCCGAAGTGGCCGTATGCTGATGTTGCGGCGAATACCGGCTTTCTGAGATCAAGGGCACGGATTATGCCGCCTGGGGTAAAGTCGAATATTTCAGTAACTGCTGCCTGGATCTCTTCGTCGGTTACCACACCTGTACCGAATGTGTTTACGTAAACTGATACCGGAGCGGCAACGCCGATGGCGTATGCAAGCTGGATCTCTGCGCGTTTTGCAAGTCCGGCAGCTACGATGTTCATATAACGAGATTAGTTTTGATGAAACTTTTGAGGAGTGATCCTCACGCCCTGTTTCATGGCGGTACATATTGCGTTTATATACGTTATGTGTTATAATATAGGCATTAAAAAAAGAGGTTAAATCTTTTCGTAGGGGCTACGCCTCACCACTAAAGATACACCTCTTAATATTCATAGTATTATCCTTTTTCTTATATTATACTATGAATAAATTGCTTTGTCAATAGGAAATCTGGAAAATGATAAAAAAGGATTTAAATACTGATTTATTGTATAAAGAAGTTGAGCCCAGATATGTTTTCTTTGTACAGCTTTGGCATGAACTTTTGAACAATCGAACATTGGATACATACCAATATAAACTTTTAAATTCATATACTGCGCTTTGTGAATTAATTACGGTTATAGATAAAACAATTTCCGGGATTTTTACGAGCCCGCATAATATATTGGATTGCGTAGCTGAGTGTGCACTAATCATAAAAAATGATGAAATATTAAAAAAGAACAATTTGATGCTATGGAATGTACTTATTTCAAATTTGAACAAACCGATAAATGGAAAAAGCCGTCAACTTGCTCTAAAGTTTCAAATTGAATATGCCGTATCAGAAATGAAAAATCATTATTCTGAGTGGATTTATAATGAATTGAATAATGCTATATCAACTGATGAAAAAGAAAGCATAATAAAATGTACTAAGGCTTTGATTAGTCAAAATTTACATAATGGTTGGTCAACGCAAAGTTTATATCAATCCGATCGTTTCTTTTACGGAAAAAGTTCTGACTATGATTCTATGCTTAATTTTTCAGAATATTTGTCATCAGATGATAAAGATTTTTGTGTTTATATAAGTGTTTCAGATTTCACTCGCAAATCATCTTCAAATCCAAAAGATGAATTAAAAAAGCTTAATTTTATAATAAAAAATACATCAGATATACTTCCAAAGTATAAAGGCAAAAATAATGAATTAATTACTTTTTTTGATAGTACCAAAGAGTATATCTGTATAGATATTAAAGCGAAAGATATTTATTCTGCCGCTTATAAAGCGGTTCAAGTATTATCTTCTCGAATAAATATGCTAAGCTTTTACAATATTATAGATACATGGGATATAGGAAACATTAAAATGATTTCTGTAGACAATAGCAGTTTTTACGGAAAATCATTGAGAAGTTTGGATTTATTTAAAACCTATGATTATATTGATACTTCGGGGTTCATATTCGAGAATACTGTAAAAATAATGGAAAGCCCCAATTTAAAGGAAATCATTGATAAACTGCTTGCTTCATTCAGTTATGCTAATATAAGCAGAGCTTCTCTTTTCCAGCAGGAAAAGTATATGACATTATGGATTGCATTAGAATCACTTTCAAGAACAGAAATGTATGATGATATAATTTCAAATGTGAAAACTACTGTTCCGGCAGCTTTATCAATAAGATATCTTTTCAGAATTATTCGAAATTTTGCTGAAGATCTTATCAGATGTAATGTTGACTTGGTTTTCAAAGATGGAATAAGTTATGATGTAAAAGACACATCAAAAGCTAAAGTTGTTGAAAATCTGATTTTCATTTTTAAAGATGATGATCTTTATTCTCAACTTGAGGATAAATGTAATTGTTCTGATTTACTGTTATACAGAGTAAAAGATATAAAGAAAATATTTACCGATTATAAATATGCAATCCCAAAAATTACGAATTATCATCAGCATATTACCTGGCAGATTCAACGTTTATATAGGATTAGAAATGAAATCGCTCATTCAGCAACTATTGACAAAAACAACCTGACAATATACACTGAACATTTGTTTGATTACTTGTCAACCTTTGTTTCAGAGATAGTATCGTGTACAGAAAAGAGTGATTTTAAAAATATAGGTGAAATATATTGTAAGATACAAGATAATTACGCTGCATTTCAGGAGATAATTAAAAATCCTGATAAAATCACAGTAACGGATAAAAAAATATTGGATGATACATTGTTTAAAACAGGAATTCTTAGCTTTATATAATGCTTTTAAGCAGTCTCTCCGGAGGCTGCTTTTTTCATGCCCAAACGAAAAAACTATTGACTTTAACGCTTTAATGTGATACCATGTAAAAGGAGAAGAAAATCCCTGCAAAACTTCAAAACGTACAGGAGCTTATGGATGAACGTTCGAGGACGCCATTCTTCTGGAAGGTAACGCATGAGAACGAAAATGCAGTTATAAAGAGGCTCTTCCCTGATGCTGGTTATCTTGGAGAAGCAGTCAGGGACAAGGCAGAAGAACTGATTAAGATTCATTCAGAGTAATATCTCCCCGGATTACTTGATGAAAAGGATAATACTTTTCTTGCTGGACTTGACGACATGAACATACAGTACAGATTTGAAAATCTGCTGAAAACAAGTGTTTCCTATGCCGTTCTTGCAAGATGCGGATATGAAGCAGACGCCTTGACTGACCTCGAAAGCTTAAGAGGACTGTATGAATTCAACAGCATAAAGGCAATGACTGTTCTGGGGGATGCAGTCAGCAGTATCTCAGAGCAGATATTAAGAAATATCGAGAAAACACTCAGAATCGAAAGGAGTAAGAATTATGTGCTGCACTGCTCACGGCAATACTCAGAGAAGACTGTAAATTTTGCGGAACATTGATCAGAAGAATTAATAACGGTCAGGTTTCCATGCTCCTGAACAAGATGATCGAACTGCTGATAAAGATGTAATTTGCTATCCGAGATATACAGTGATTTGTCCAAACATGATTATGAAATTAAATGCTTATGAATAGATTTAATTACGAGCATTGAGATTGTGACAACAGTGTTGTCACAATTCAGAAAGCTGAAAAACTATTTTGATAATTAATGAATAACGCTATTGCTTTTTAATTTGATTTATAGGGATATGAGAATAAGCAGTATTTCTTGTTTTTACAATAAAACAGCAAGTCCGTTCAGAACATGAAAACTGAACGGACTTGCTGTTTGTATTAATGAAACTGTATTCCCGGAGCTGCCGGGAATACAGTAGAGGAGAGCGGGGATCAGCCGGCGTATTTTGTGACTTTGCGTACTGCTTTTTTCAGTGCTTCTGCTTTGTCAGTGCGTTCCCAGGTGAAATCTGCGTCTGGTCTTCCGAAGTGGCCGTATGCTGATGTTGCTGCGAATACCGGCTTTCTGAGATCAAGGGCACGGATTATGCCGCCCGGGGTAAAGTCGAATATTTCAGTAACTGCTGCCTGGATCTCTTCGTCGGTTACCACACCTGTACCGAATGTGTTTACGTAAACTGATACCGGAGCGGCAACGCCGATGGCGTATGCGAGCTGGATCTCGGCGCGTTTTGCAAGGCCGGCAGCTACGATGTTCTTTGCAGCCCATCTTGCTGCGTAGGCAGCACTTCTGTCCACCTTGGTGGAATCCTTGCCGCTGAATGCGCCGCCGCCGTGGTGAGCGGCACCGCCGTATGTGTCAACGATGATTTTGCGTCCGGTAAGACCGCTGTCGCCTACAGGTCCGCCTATTACGAAACGGCCTGTTGGGTTTACAAGAATGCGAATATCAGCGGTCAGCCATTTCTTCGGGATGACCGGTACAATAACGTTCTTTATAAGATCTGCACGAAGCTTGTCCTGTGATACATTCTCGTCGTGCTGTGTTGAAACGAGGATAGTGTCTATTCCGACTGCATTTCCGTCTTCATAGATAACTGACACCTGAGTTTTTCCGTCCGGGCGGAGATAAGGGAGTGTGCCGTTTTTTCTTACCTCTGCAAGACGGTATGAAAGTCTGTGAGCCAGTGAGATCGGAAGTGGAAGGAGCTCCGGTGTTTCGTTTACGGCATAGCCGAAAATGATGCCCTGATCACCGGCACCGATCTCGTCACCGTTTTCTTCTCTTACTTCAAGTGCGGAGTCAACGCCCTGTGCAATGTCAGGTGACTGACGGTCAAGAAGATTGATTATCTCTGCGGAATGGCCGTCGAAACCGAGTTCTTCGCTGTTGTATCCTATGTCGTTAATGGCGTCACGTACTACCTTTTCCGTGTCGATCTCAGCAGATGAGCTTATCTCGCCTGCGAGTATTACTGTGTTGTTCTTGATAACTGTTTCGGCTGCAACTCTTGCTGCCGGATCCTTCGCAAGATAAGCGTCAAGGATGGAATCGGAGATCCTGTCTGCTACCTTGTCCGGATGTCCTTCTGTTACTGATTCTGATGTGAAAATGTATCTGCTCATTATAATGTACCTCTTTCATTTTAAATATCTTAATGGTGTGAATGTTGCCGGGCTTTGCCCGAACCCCTGCTGATTATATTAGCATTCCCGCAATAAAAAAAGGACGCAGCTTTCTGTCTGCATCCCCGTGATCTCAATTGTTAAAGCCATATAAGGCACGATCATTCTGCGAAAGCAGTCTTTCCCCGATAATTCATAATTCTATTTTCTGATTTTCTGTTACAACAGTGACAACATATTTTCATCGTGGAACTACTCCTTTCTGTGAGTGAATGTATTGAATAATGATTACAGTCATTATTGTATCATAACTTTGAAAGGCTGTCTAATTCATAAAAGCTATTACAGACTATAGATTTAACCGATAAACCTATAGGCCACATAGGATATAAGGAATATTAATAACTGGCTATGGTTTTTATGAATTGGACAACACTTAACAGTAAGCTTATAATAGAATCATAGAAGAAAATAACATTCAAAAACCAGTGTATTACCTCCATTAAAAATACACCAGAGATCATGACAGCTTCTTACGTAAAACGAAGAAGCTGTTGTTTTGTATGAGAAGGAGCATGTATGACTTTACAGCAGATAAACTACCTGCTTACCATTGCAGAGTGCAGTTCAATGAATAAGGCGGCGGAAAAGCTTTTCATCGCGCAGCCGACTCTGACAGGAGCGGTAAGGGAAGTGGAAAAGGAGATAGGGATATCTGTATTTCACAGGACCCACAGGGGAGTAACTCCTACTGTGGAAGGGGAGGAATTTCTTCTTCGTATAAGAAGAGTATATCAGCAGTACGAAGAGGTCATGGAAAGCTACGGCGACGAAGTAAAATGCCGGAGAAAATTTGCGGTTTCCATGCAGCATTATTCTTTTGCTGTAAACGCTTTTATACGTATGGCAAAGCACTACGACTCGAATCAGTTTGATCTGGCACTTCGCGAGACAAAGACCATTGACGTAATAAATGACGTAAGCACACTCAAAAGCGAGATAGGTATAATATACATCTGCGAGACGAACCAGAGAGTTATAACGAAGCTTTTAAAGGAACATGAACTTGATTTTACTCCTATCATCGAATGTCCTGCAAGTGTTTATCTTGCAAGATCACATCCGCTTGCGGGTGAAAAGGAGCTGAGCTTTGATCAGCTTGATCCTTATCCGTGTCTTTCATTCGAGCAGGGCGGTGAGACCGATATCTATTTTGCCGAGGAGATCATGATCGAGCACGCATATCAGAAGACGGTCAAGGCGACCGACCGTGCTACGATGATGAACCTTATGGAGGGACTTAACGGTTATACGCTCTGTTCCAGCATTTATTCGGAAAAACTAAGCGGTGACCAGTTCCTTGTCATCCCGTTTAAGTCAGATGAAGACGCACTGAGTACCATGACTATCGGTTATATAACCAAGAAGAACTGGGAACTCAGCAGCATGGGAAGACAGTTCCTTGACGAGATCGAAGCTGTGCTTGGTGAAAGCAGGGAGCTTCACGGCGATACTGTTCAGAGGAGAATATCATAGCTGCACAAATAAACAGCCGCTCCGTTCATGACCGGAGCGGCTGTTTTGCTGCCAGTGCGCCTGCGGGCGTACATTTACACAGGAAACCGCCGGCGGTATTATACTGCCGGCGGTTTTTGTACCTATAAGTGGTTATAATAAAACCTGATAATTATTGGAAATGATGATAACACTTTCTTGAAAACCTGTATTGGACAGTCTGCGTTTCACGGGTTATAATAGGCTCATACCAAAAAACAAACACATTACAACACACCGGAGGTCAAACAATGAAATTCAGAAATTTATTCAGAAAAAACACAGCTTTATTAGCTGCTGCAGTTGTAAGCTCTCTGTTTCTGGCTGGATGTTCCGGGGAAACAGAGATAAACACTGAAACACAGAAATTTAATTCGGGCAGTAAAGAGACTGCGAAAACATCAAAGAGTGAGCTTGTACCTTTCAAACTCGGCTATCTTCCGTCAACAGGTCATCTGCTTTACTTTGTTGCAAAGGAAGAGGGATTTTTCGAGGAGGAAGGACTTGATGTTTCACTTTCCAATTTTGACGGAAACACTGAAATCGTCATGTCGGTGGAATCAGGAAAACTTGATGCAGCTGCGATAGGCAGTACCTCATGTATAAATTACATTGCACAGGGTGCAAAGCTTCAGATAATAGGCGGGATCATGAAGGAAGGACATGCACTGGTGGTCAAGCCGGAACTTGTCGAAGGCGTTGATCCGAAGGACTACAGTCTTGAACTTCTCAGAGGCAAAACCATTGCCAACGTAAATCTCGGTATTACTGATATTGTTTACAGAAATGTTTTCGAGAATATGGGCTGGGAGATAGGAAAGGACGTTTACTTTGAAAACCTTGAAAGCGCCGGCCTTGAATCGCTTCTCAACAACAGTATCGATGCAGTTTCAGTTTACACGCCGTTTCGTGCACTGGCAGAAAAGAAGGGCTACGTGATCATAAACTATTCAGGTCAGAATGAACCGTTCGGCGATCACCCGTGCTGCCGCAATCTTGCATCTACTGAACTTATTGAACAGCATCCTGAGCGGTATGTTGCCTACCTGAAAGCGCTTATAAAGGCGTATAAATTCTATCAGGAAAACGAAGATGAAACGTGTGAGGACATTGCGAAATACTGCGATACTGACATTGATCTGATACGCAGCGAAACGTATGGAAAATATATCAGTTCCACTCCTGATCCTGAACTCAAGGCAATCTGGATTTGGTATGACGCACTGCTTAACGGCGGATACATTGAGGAATTTGACCTTGCTGCATCAGTAAACACTGACCTTTACCTTCAGGCTCTGAAGGAGATATCGGAAGCTGAACCGGACGAGCAGTTATGGAAAGACCTTCTCAAACATTTTGATGAATTCAATGTTAATTACACACGCGAAGACTATTTCGATATATATGATGATAACTGGAAATTTACCGGAGGTGCAAAATCATGAGCAGAATAAACATAAGAGATCTTTCCGTTGAATACGGAACGAAAAACAAAAGCTTCAAAGCCGTTGACCGCGTAAATCTTGACATTAAAGAAGGCGAGTTTGTCAGCCTTCTCGGAGCCAGCGGATGCGGTAAAAGTACACTCATTTCGACAATAGACGGTCTGCGCAGACCGTCCGGAGGAACGGTTTTTATAGACGGTGAGCCGATATCAGGAACAGGAAAGGACAGAAGTATAGTTTTTCAGAATTACTCGCTGTTCCCGTGGATGACTGTAAAGAAAAATGTTGAATTCGGTCTGAGACAGCTTCGTCCTGAACTTTCAAAGAAGGAAAGAAGCGATATTGCTCTGGAATTCGTTGAAAAAGTCGGACTTTCAGAATTCAAAAACAAATATCCGCTAAAACTTTCAGGTGGTCAGCAGCAGCGTGTGGCGATCGCGAGAGCGCTTGCAGTGAATACGCCTATCCTGCTTATGGATGAACCTTTCGGTGCTCTTGATACAAAAACCAGAGCGTCACTTCAGGATCTTCTGCTTTCTCTCTGGAGAAGTGAAGAAAAGAAAAAGACAGTCATTTTTGTAACACATGACGTTGATGAGGCCATCTTCCTTTCAGACAGGATAGTGATCATGCAGCCGAATCCGGGACGTATCTACAAGGAGGTAAGTGTTCCGTTTTCAAGACCGCGTATCCGCGAAAACATTACAGATACTGAAGAATATAAGATCTTTAGAAACGAGATCATAAACGCATTCTATGAAGCAGAAAAGGAGGTGGCGTACCATGACACTGAGAAAAAGATTTCTGCGGGTAACTCACCTGTTGTTCGCAGTTTTAATTCTGGTACAGTTTCTGCCGTCGCGGGCGGAAGATAATGAGCATAAGTTTTATCTTATAGCAGCAGCGTCGGCTGCCGAACTTGTATTTCTTGTTCTCTCGGCATTTTCTTCAAAAAAGGATTTTCTCCGTGACTTCGGAAACATTCTTTCAGTCATATTTTTTGTTTTTACTGCATGGACTATACTCGCACCGAAGACACTCATACTCGATCCGCTGATCTTTCCGGCACCGGGTGAAGTGCTGTGGCAGTTCACTGCCGATATAGACAAACTTTCGCAGGGTGCTGCAAGCTCTTTAAAAACAGTTTTCTCGGGATACATTTACGCACTTGTTCTCGGAATACCAATGGGCGTTATACTCGGATCATTTAAAAATATCAGGTCATCAGCCACATACGTAGTGAATTTTGCAGGAGCGATACCTCCTATAGTATTTGTTCCTTATTCAATTGCGCTTCTTCCTTCATTTGATGTTGTATCAAAATTCATTATTTTTCTTTCAGCGTACTGGCCGATAATGAAAGGTACTATTGCAGGAGTATCCAGTGTGGAAAAGGGAATACTGGATACTGCAAGGTCGCTGAGTGTCAGAACGGGCTCGCTGCTTCTGAATGTAATTATTCCTTCTGCACTTCCGAATATTTTTGCAGGTGCTGCACAGGGACTGGGCGTATCTTTCCTGATGCTGACTTCCGCTGAAATGATAGGCGGTCAGTCAGGTATCGGTTATTACGTTCAGTATTATGCGAAATTTGCTGACTACCCGAGAGTTATCCTCGGAATCATAATTCTCGGCATTATCATATGCCTTATATCCGTTCTTTCAGCCGGACTGCAGAAATATTTCCTCAGGTGGAGAAATACCTGACACTGGTAAAAGACTGATCTGTTCATAAATCAGCAGGGGCACTGTGCTGAAACCGCACAGTCTTCCCGTCTGAAATTCATTATGAAATATAAAAGGTGGTTAAAGTTTTATGTCAACCCGAAAAATAAATTTGTCAATGTCCGAATGCAGCAACCGTGAAATGAGACTCGGTACAATAACATCATGGGACGGTTCTGCTTCAGAACTTTTAAAAGCTTCTGACTATGAAGACAGAAGTGCAAAGAAAACAGATAAATGCTGCGGAAAGCGCGGAAGAGCATGTCAGCTGTGTGAACTGAACATGCCTTTCAGCCAGGAAACTACCTGCGCACACGCCATGGTAGCATGTCAGATAGGAAATCTCACTGACTGTATTCTTGTTGAACATTCTCCGATAGGATGTTCAGCCCAGCAGCACGGACTCAATGTTTCAATGAATATAGGACTTGCCCGACGACATAAACAGCCGCAGACAATTAGCATTCTTAGCACCAATCTTCTTGAAAATGACATGGTGTTCGGTGCAAGCAATAAACTCAGACAGACTATCCGCGACGCTTACTACAGATACTCGCCGAAAGCGATATTTATTTCAATGGCGTGCTCAACTGCGATCATCGGTGAAGATATCGACAGTATAGCTGATGAACTGCAGAATGAACTCGGAATTGAAGTTATTCCTCTTCACTGTGAGGGCTTCCGCTCAAAGCACTGGAGTACGGGATTTGATATTTCACAGCATGGAATTCTGCGAAGCATAGTTGAGAAAAATCCGAAGAAAAAACAGAAGGATCTTATAAACATAGTTCAGCTCTGGGGAACGGATTACTTCAGCGACATTTTAAAGCCGCTCGGACTTCGTGTGAATTATCTCGTTGACATGGCAAGCTACGATGAACTTAAACAGGCAAGCGAAGCCCTGGCAACAACGACTTTCTGCCATACACTTGGTTCCTATATGGCGACTGCACTTGAAGAACATTTCGGTGTTCCTCAGATAAACGCACCTCAGCCATACGGGATAGCAGCAACGGACGAATGGCTGCGTGCGATAGCAAAGGTGGCCGGCAAAGAGGACATCGTTGAGGAATATATAGAAAGCGAGCACCGGAGAATACAGCCGGAACTCGATGCACTGCGTGAAAAGCTGAAAGGCCTGTACGGTTTTGTTATGACTGGTTCGGCCTACGCACACGGTCTTACTGCAGTTCTCAAGGAACTCGGAGTGGGTGTTGACGGTTCCATAGTATTTCACCACGATCCTGTTTATGACAGCGGAAATGAACATCAGAACACACTGAAATTCTTAGTCGACAATTACGGCGACATTCCTTACTTCACCGTCAGCAAGACACAGCCTTTCCAGCTCCCGGCCATACTGAAGCGTTCGAAGGCAGACTTTGTTATCATCCGTCACGGCGGTCTGGCCACAATAGCAGCAAAGCTCGGCATACCGTCGCTTGCTATGGGCGATGAAAGCATTCCGATCGGTTATGACGGAATCATCAGAACCGGAAAGATCATTCTTAATATTATCGCAAGAAAACGCTTTGACAGAATACTTGCACGGCATACTGAACTGGGATATACAGACTGGTGGTTAAGTCAGGAAGATCCGTTTATCCTTGCAAGGCATCCTGAATTACTTGATGAAGAAAATAAATCTGTGATCCATACAGAAAAAGAAAACAAAGCAGTGATCCACACAGAAAATAAAGCAGAAGGAGTAAAAGAAGTTGGCTGACAATATCAAAAGAACAAACACAATAACACATCCGCGTTACGGCTGTGCGATAGGAGCGGTATTTTCCGTTGCTGCTATACCGGGAGCAGTTCCGATAGCAAACTGCGGTCCGGGCTGTGTCGGAAAACAGGCCGGTATCATTACGACCGCTTCACAGGGATCAGTGTATCCTGCAGCAGGGAATATTCCAAGTGTGAACCTCGGAGAAAATGAGGTGGTGTTCGGAGGAGCTAAAAAGCTTGACACACTTGTAAAATCCACGTTGAAGATCATGAAAGGTGATCTGTTTGTAATACTGACCGGATGTTCAGGTGAGCTTGTCGGCGATGATGTTGATTCCGTAGTGCGTAAATACAGGAATAAGGGCTATAACATTGTAAACGCTTCGACTGCCGGGTTCAAGGGCAATAATCTGTACGGTCATGAACAGATCTCGATTGCTATCATAGATCAGTTTGTGGGTGACTTTAAGGGCAGAAAACGTAAAAAACTTATTAATCTCTGGTTCGAGACACCGTATTTTGATCCATTCTGGAGAGGTGATTATTCTGAGATAAAGCGTGTTCTTGAAGGTGCAGGATTTGAAGTCAATATTCTTTTCGGATCGCTCAGCAAGGGAAGTGAAAGCTGGAAGAACATCCCGAAGGCAGCTTTCAATCTGCTGATTTCTCCGTGGGTCGGACTTAAAACAGTTAAACATCTCGAAAAGAAATACGGTCAGAAATATCTGCACATTCCGGTCATACCGATCGGTGAGGAGGCAACAACGGAATTTCTGCGTAAGGTAGTGGAATTCGCCGGCATCGAAAAATCAAAGTCGGAGAACTTCATTAAAGAGGAAGCAAAGCAGTATTATGATTTCATTGAACATTTTTCAGCTTTCTTCTCGCAGTACTGGTTCGGACTTCCGTCGAAGTTTGCGGTTGTAGGTGACAGTACATACAATACGGCACTTACAAAGTTCCTTTCCGACCAGCTCGGATTTGTGCCGCTAAAGAACATAATTACTGATAACCCTCCGGAAAAGTACCGTGAAAGCATACGCGATGTATATCATAATCTTACGGAAGACGGTTTGTCGGTCGAGCCGGATTTTGAAACTGACGGATACTGGATCGAAAAACAGCTGAAGGGAACTGATTTCGGAACGGAGATAGGTGTGATCTTCGGAAGCTCCTGGGAGAAGCAGCTTGCTAAAGATAAGGGACTCACACTCATCGAAACTTCAGCGCCTTCAGCAAATGAAGTTGTACTGAACAGAAGCTATGTTGGCTACCGTGGTGCACTGACACTTATCGAAAAAGTTTATACTGCGGCAATGGGCAGCAGATGATCAATAAAAAGAAACCGTCACCGTAACGTAAACGGCGACGGTCCTTTGATATAAACAGCTCTGCAAATGAGCAGAGCTGCATATATTATTAACCTCTGACAACTTCAGAGTATATTTTTTCAAGCAGTGTAAGAGCACCGCGATATCCGTAGTAAGTACGGTTGAGAACAACTTCAAAGTTGTTCGGTGTTCCGACCGGAACGAAAAGACCGTTATGTTTTCTTACCACGTCAAGGTCCCAGCTTGTTGCAAGGAAGAGTGGTTTGCCGAAACCGTAGTCGGCTTCGTCGAATTCCTTTTCTATTGTGTATCCGTCCTCGATGAACTCGACGTCAATGCTCGTGTCATCGGAAATGTTTCTAAACTCCTCTGCGATGGCATCGCGGTATTTCTGAGGAGTGTTGTCTGAAATGATCACCTTTGCAGGTATAAGACCTATCTGGTCTGTCAGAAACTTTGAGATGCCGAGTGTGGTCTGGGCATCTGCAGCAATGAGAAAACGAGCCGGCAGACCGAACCAGTATTCTGAAATGAACTCGGAAATATGTTCGTAGTAGTAGTAATAATCAGCAGTTTCCTTTGCAATGAATTTTTCAGCCTTTTTATTATCGATTCCAGCAAATTCAACTACTTTGCGGATGAAAGCAGTGGTTTCCTTTTCACCGACCGGTACTACAGGAATATGGAGGTACGGCTGGCCGTATTTTTCTTCAAGAAGTTCGGCAGTGCTTAATCCTACCCACGGTGAAACTACCAGGTTGAACTGTGCTTTCGGGATCTTCTTCCAGCTCTTTACACCTTCGGAATCTGTTCCGAAAAGAACGTTGACCTTTAATCCGGCACCTTCGAGTATTCTTTTAAGCTCGCTGTAATTGCCTTTCCAGTTCGTATCGAAGTACGGAACGTCGGCCCACAGGTTTACAAGTCCTTTTGTTTTTTCGGTTTTTACATCACCGACATACTGCTCGATGATAGCTTTTACAACTGATTCGTGACCGATAAGATTGTTGCCGCGGAATCCGGCAGCATCAGCGAATACAACAGGATAGCCTTCTTTCTTATATTTTCTCACTATGGCTCCTACGTCATCACCGATAAGTGAAGGTGCACATCCGGTGAGTACTACGAAAAGATCACCGTCCATTATTTTGAATGCGGATTTCAGTGTCGATTCAAGCTTTTTGCTTCCGCCGAAAACTATTTCATTTTCACCAGTGTTTACACTCGGCACTGCACCGCCGCCGGCGTAGTCAGCACCCTGGAATCCGTTGCTGAAGGAAAGGGTTATAAACTGCTTGTCAGCACATCCCGGTCCGCAGTTTGCGATCGGTATCGCACGTCTGATCGCGTTTACTGTATTTACTGCACCAATGGCACAGCCGTATCTTGCATGAGTTATACTTGATGATTTCTTCTTTTTATTTTCAGCCATTTTTCTTTCCACTCCGTTTTTTGTTTTTTGCCGTGAATCTGTCCGGTGCTTCGTCGATTATTTCAGGATGCTTTGCAATTATGAAAGGATCCTCCTGTGAAAGCCACCAGTCAGTGTAAGGAAGTTTTACGTGTTCCTTAAGAGCTTTACCGAATTTCTTTCTTGAAAGAATTTCAAGGATCGCTTCACCGAGTCTTATCATTCCGTCGTAGCCGACTGTCATGTGTTCGTCGCCGACAGGAAGTGACGGAATTCCCATTCTTATAGCCACCGGTGCGATCGCGTTGTGTCTTATAACTATAAAGTCAGGCTGCACACGCTTTAAAAGTCCGAAAAGCTGGAACTGCTGAGTCTTGCTGACAGTGTAGTCAGGTATTTCACCGTAGGTGTCGTTTATATGTTTAAGTGAGTTTTCATTCGGGCCACCGCTGTCGTAAACAGGGTCATGATGGAAAACAAGTGAACCGTCGATCTGTATTCCGAGTTCCCTCAGAACCGAGATAACAGCATGAGCGTAAGCTGAACCTGTTGCAACATATCCTTTGAGTCCTTTTAACTTTTCACGGAGTTCGTTTATTTTCGGAAGAACTCTTTCGTGTTCCGATTTTATGTAGTCTTCGATGATGTCTTCCTTGCCCGTAACTCTGGCAACTGCCCTGAGCCATTCGTCCGTACCCTTGAATCCGTACGGCATTGGTGCGTGGATCTGCGGAACACCGAATTTTTCTTCAAGTACTGTTGCAAAGTAAGATCCGAGAGTATGGCAGAAGGTTGTTGTAGCTGCTGCTTCTGAACTCTGTGCTATTCCGTCATAGTCTGCACCGTCGATTATGTAGTTGACTCTGAGTCCCAGAGGTTTTAACAGAGGAGTGAAATAGTCGGAGCCGTAGAGAGCGAAAATATTGATAAGATCCTTCTGCTTCTTTTCCGGCTTTTTCTTTACAATGCTTCTGAGTACTGCATGCTGTGCAATGTCGAAGCCAGTGCTCCAGTGCTTGCTGCGGAAACCTTCACATTCGAGCGGGATCACCGGTATTCCGAGTTCTTCCTGAAGTTCGGAAGATGTGCTTACTATGTCCTCACCGATGATCGCTGTTGTACAGGCAAGTGCGACAAAGATTGCTTTCGGTGAGTAGCGTTCATATGCCTCACGGATGGTTTTCTTAAGTTTTGCTGTTGCACCGAAAACCATGTCGTTTTCCTGAAGATTTGTGCTTAAAACTCTTATAGTCTGAGGTTCCTTGCCTCGTCTTGCAAGAGTCTGGTTGTAGGTGATGTTTATTCTCGGAAGACGTGCTGAACATCCGATAGGGGAGCGTTCGACAAGTACGCAGTCCGTAATGTTTGAAACCTGTGTCTCTATTATTGCGTGGCAGCACATTGTCTGCTGTGTAAAAGGAAGATTCAGTTCGCAGAGCTTACATCCTTCACCTTTTTTTCCGCAGCAGCCGCCTTTGCCGGAATTCTTTTCACTTCTTCCTTCGTAGTCTGATTCTTTAAGAAGGTCACCTGTTGTACCGTTCCATGAAATGATAGTACCAAGTCTCAGTTCGCGGTTTTCCACCGAAGGGAGATCAAGGTTGATTCTTTTGGTAGCCATAATGATTTTCCTTTCATATTAGTTTAACCTATAACACTTATATATTTTATAGTATTACCTGATGTTTGTCCAATATTGAATTATTAGTAAAGGGTATAGGGAAAACTAAGTACTTAGTGAAGCGCTGATTTATTCTTAAATCAGCGCAGGGGTACGGCGCGAAGCCCCGCTTTACCACCTTTCTGCAAATCAGTGTTCCCTTAGCAGAACAAAAAAACAGGCACGCTGTTTCGTAAATAAAACGGCATGCCTGTTTTCATTATTGCTTTTTCATTACTGGTATTTATCAAAATGTTCCTTAAGTGATTTGTAAACGGCATCATCAGGATTTTCCTTCAGAATGCTGCTTAGTGCTTCGTTATATATTTCAGTGTTTATGTGTGATTCTATGTCAAAATCCTTGTAAATGCCGACGTCAACTGCGCGGTCCTTTACGTTTATCGTTGCAAGGCGGTCCGGGTCAGGATTGGATGAACTGAATCCGCCGTAAACTTCAACTTTAATGTCATCTTCTTCAATGTTGATGTACTTCTTTACGTCTTCAATTGTTTCAGCTTCGTTTTCCTGATAGAACTTATATGCCTTTATCATAGCTCTTTCAAACGAAACATAAGTGTCCTTGTCGTTTTTAAGATCTTCCGTTTTTGCAGTCTGACGGCAGCACGGAATGTTTTCGAAAATGTCAAAGTCCACATCGTAGTAGACCAGCGAATATCCCTGACGCTGTCCGAGAGATGCATACGGTGAGTAAACGTGTGTTGCGTCAATATTGTCGTTGAGAAGTGCGGCGTATGAGTCTTTCTGTGAATCAAAGTAGATTATGTTCACCTTGTCAGGACCTTCACCGATCTCAATTCCTTTGTCCTTCAGAAGAATCTGGAGTTCAAGATCGTCCGTGGAGTTCTTTGTTACGGCAACGTTTTTGCCCTTCAGCATATTTACGTCTCCGCGTTCAAAGCCCTTGGCCTTTTCCGGTTTGATGATGTAGCCGTGACCGTTTGTCATGGCACCGCCGAAGTATGTTATGTCGTGCCCGCTGCTCTGAAAGGCCATTCCGCCGAATGCGCCGAGCAGTATTGCATCGAGCTTGTCTGATTCAAGGCTGTTTACCAGTTCTGTCGAACTTGTCAGCTGTGTAAGTGTTACGTCGAGTCCCTCTTCGTCGAAGAAGCCTTCCTCCTTTGCGACGAATCCGAGAAGATGTGCTGTGGAGTTAAGATGTCCCAGATTGAACTTTTTCTTTTCCGTGTTCTGCTCTGCTGCATTTCCTGAAGATGAAGAACATCCGGTGAAGGCTGTCAGAGCGACTGTCAGTGCAAGGGCACCGGAGAGTATTTTTTCTGTAATTTTCAATTTTATCAGTTCCTTTTTATATTTTTGATCCGGATCATGTTTCTATTTTAACTGCTTGTATTTTGTTTGTCCAATACCAAATTAGTATTAAGCATTATAGATTTTTCCGAGATGCAGCACTGTTTTGCCCCGAAATGCTGATCTGTTCAGCTACAGCTTCATGATCTGCGGTCAGATCCGGTATTCTGATTAAACTGTCACAGGTCTGCAGCGAGGGCAGTAATATAGTATAGAAATAAGAAAGGCAGACAGCTATCGGCTTTTCCTAGAACACTATCTCGGAAACCTGTATTGGACAAAACCTATAGGCTTAGTGTATAATCAAACCATACCAATCAAAAAGGAGCGATATAATGACATACAGGTTAGCAATTGCCTCATCGGACGGCAAGGTCGTAAACCAGCATTTTGGTCATGCTGACAGGTTTCACATAGTTGACCTTGATACGGAAAACAACACCTGTAATTATGTTGATACGCGAAATTCAGAACGCGTATGTGAAGGACAGTTCCACCGCGAATCTTCATTTGACAGGGTGGCAGATGTACTTAAGGATGTTCAGGCAATACTTGTTGCAAAGATAGGCGAGGGAGCATCAGCTCAGATGGAAAGCCGCGGATTTACAGTATATGAATCTCCGTTTCTCATTGAGCCGCTTCTGGAAAAGATATTAAGTGACAGACTGTGGGAGGTGGACAGATGGCGATCCCCTACGAAGAGCTGACAACAAAACATCCCTGCTACGCAAGGGGAAAGAAAGGATCCACAGGAAGAATACATCTTCCGGTCTGTCCTACATGTAACATAGAATGCCGTTTCTGTGACAGACGTATAAATGACTACGAACAGCGTCCCGGAGTTGCTTCGGCGGTGATCTCGCCGGATGAGGCGGTGGAGGCAGTAAGTAAATCACTGGAACTCTGTCCGGAAATAAAGGTCGCAGGCATTGCCGGACCGGGTGATACTCTGGCTTCAGACTACGCACTTGAAACCTTCCGTCTTATAGGAAACAGATTTCCCGGACTTGTAAAGTGCATGAGCACAAACGGCCTTCTGCTTTCTGAAAGAGCGGATGACGTTATAAGCGCCGGTGTGGATTCACTTACAGTCACAGTAAATGCTGTCGATCCTGAGATCAGTGCAAAGCTCAACAGGGGAATACTCTGGCACGGCAGGCACTACACGGGAACGGAAGCAGCTGAGATCCTCATAAAAAATCAGCTTGAAGGCATAAGGAAAATCAGTGCTGCAGGCATAACGGTCAAGGTAAACACCGTGCTCGTCATCGGGATAAACGATGAACACATTGAAGAGATCGCCCGTACAGTAAAAGAAGCGGGAGCATCCATTTACAATATAATCCCGCTCATTCCTCAGCATGAACTTAAGGATTATCCTGAACCGTCCTGTGTTCAGATAGATGCTGCAAGAACGAAGGCACAGAAATATATCGATGTATTCCGTCACTGCCAGCGCTGCCGCGCGGATGCAATAGGCGTTCCCGGCGAAAAGGATTTCGGTGACCAGATATATCTCAAACGTATAGCCCATAAGGATACGTTCTCACACGGATAAAGTCATCTCCGTTAAGCAGGGACAGATCCCTGCAGCTGTGCCGCCGCATACTCTGCTCGCGGCGGTACAGTATCTTTTTAATGAGCAGACAGAAAACAGTGTCAGCGGTGAAATCCCTGCACTGATAACGTAACAAATCAGTTTTACGAAACGATAAATAATGAAAGGTGAAATAATACAATGGCTAAAGAAATAAGACAGATCGCTATCTACGGTAAAGGCGGTATCGGCAAATCAACAACTACACAGAACCTTACAGCAGGACTCGTCGAAAGAGGCAACAAGGTAATGGTGGTAGGATGTGACCCGAAGGCCGACTCCACACGACTTCTTCTCGGCGGACTTGCACAGAAGACGGTTCTCGATACACTCCGTGAAAACGGTGATGACATAGAACTTGAAGATATCATCAAGGAAGGCTACGGCGGAACGCTCTGCGTTGAATCAGGCGGACCGGAACCGGGTGTCGGATGTGCCGGACGAGGCATAATTACTTCAATAGGACTTCTCGAAAGTCTCGGTGCCTACACTGATGACCTTGACTATGTTTTCTATGACGTTCTCGGAGACGTTGTGTGCGGCGGCTTCGCAATGCCGATCCGTGAAGGCAAGGCCAAGGAGATCTACATTGTTGCCAGCGGTGAGATGATGGCGCTTTATGCAGCGAACAATATCTCAAAGGGTATTGCACGCTATGCGACACAGGGCGGAGTACGTCTTGGCGGTATCATATGCAACAGCCGTAACGTTGACCGTGAACGTGAACTTGTAGAAGCGTTTGCAAAGGAACTCGGAACACAGCTCATTCACTTCGTACCGCGTGACAACGAAGTACAGCGCGCCGAGATCCACAGAAAGACCGTTATTGATCATAATCCGAAGACAAAGCAGGCTGACGAGTACCGTGAACTTGCACGCAGAATAGAGGAGAACACAAGCTTTGTCATTCCGAAACCGCTTTCAGCAGAACGCCTGGAGGAGATCCTCTTTGAATACGGACTGATGGATAACATCAAGGACAACTACGTTATCTGATCAAGGCAATTTCCATAAATGCAAATCATATAGATCAAAGAAACGGTCCCGGACTCATAACCACATGTGTCCGGGACCGTTTCTGTCTGGTCGCTGAAAGACGAATGCCATCTCAGAATAAAATGAGATGGCATTGTTATTGTATTTAGGAAAACGCTGATTTATTCATAAATCAGCGCGGGGTTCGGGGCGAAGCCCCGCAAATCCCACCTCAGGAAATCCGGCGAAGCCGGATTTCCAGTTTAATCAGTGTATCCTTAGTCTTTTTCTGAAGCTTCGGCACTTGCTTCGATCATCTGTGTTATTACATGGTTAAGCTGTACTGCATTTTTGTCGGTTATTACAGGCTTGCCGGTTTCTTCTTCAAGCGCTTTTCTAGCGTTTCCGGCGATCCTGCCGCCGCGTCCGGCTATCTTTTTGTTCTCCTCGAAGCCAACTGGTTTTTCGTTTTCAGATATTTCTCTGGCTGCTGTTTCAGCAAGCATATTCAGTACAAGCTCTGTTGTTGACATGTTATCACGCAGACTTTCCTTTTTTAAGCCCTTCAGATTTTTGTACTGTCGTGTAGTCATACCGGACCATGCTTTTGTGATTTCATCAGTAAGCATTGCATATTCCTTACCTTTTTCAATGCCGCGGTCTTTCCATTCATCAGTAAGTTCCTTACGGGCACTGATAGCCATAAGACGCTGATTGATCCATTCTCTTGTATATCCTTTGCGTTCATAGGTAGCAACAAGACGTTCAGCAATAAGTTCCGGATCAAGTGTTTCCTCAATATGTTCTCTGCCGACTTCCGCCAGCCACATTTTAAAAGGTTCAGCCTTCTTTGAAGGAACGGACTGTATTATGCGGAGAAGCTGTTCTGTATTTGCGACATCGGTTAAACGTCTTTTCCCGTCTGCCGCCTTTAATTTCAAACCGTTACAGTTTGTAACGGTTTCATTGCCTTCGTCTTTAAGACGTTTTTTTAATACACGCCAGTATGTTTGCGGATTGGGGCTTTCTGTTAATATAGCAATAACATCAACAATAGAGAAGTACCATTCTTCATTTTCTTCATCCCATGCAGTTCTTATTGCCTGGTCTTCAAAAAGCTGAAGACTTTCATTCGAATCGTTTTGTGTTTGACTCATTTTTTGCTCCTTTCATAGTGAAAATCATTTTAATATACATATTATAACATAAAAATTCTGAAAATTCAATGTTTTGTGGAAGTAATTTGGAATGTCGGAACCTCCTTCGCCACAAAAAAAAGTAATGGCACCTGCCGTCTGATAACAGGTTTTCTAATAGGCTTAGTCTATAAGTAACAATAGTCATTACGTATTGGACAAATACCTATAAAGATGATATGATAAGTATGCAATAAGAAATAACAAACATTAATCAGTTAAATGAAAGGTGATCTATATGAAATTTTCAGACAGTAAAGTAAAAGCAATCGCATTCCTCGCAGCAGCTTCGATGTTTACATTCACAGGCTGCGGAGCTTTAAATAACAGCCAGAACGACGCACAGCCTGCTTCAGGTCAGCAGTCACCGGCTGCAACTGAAAGTGCAGACGACAAGACAGCTGAAAACAGCGAGGAAAGTGTGGCAGATGACAACGCTGAAGCACCGGCTGCAGCAGTTCCTGAAAAGACAAACATAAATATCGGATACCTCAACTCAACAGCTCATCTTCTTGCATTCGTTGCTTCTGAGGAAGGTTATTTCAAGGACGAAGGACTCAACGTAACACTCACACAGTTCTCCAGTGCAGCTGAACTTGTGAACGGTCTTGAATCAGACAAGCTCGACATTGCTTTCATCGGTTCAGTTCCGTCTCTCACATTCCAGAGCCAGGGCCACGATGTTACAATCTTCGGCGGTGCAATGTCAAACGGTCACGGTTACGTTATAAAGTCAGAATTCGCTGACAAGGATGAACTCGGTGTACAGATCCTCAAAGGCAGAAACGTAGCTTCAGTCAAGAACAGCGTTCAGGATGCCGAATTACAGATCCTTCTTAAGGATGCAGGCATTGAGATCGGTGAAGGCGAAGATAAGGTAAACATTGTTTACTTCGACAGCCAGAAGGATGCCTATGCTGCACTCCTCAACAATAACATCGATGCAGCTTCAGTTTACTCACCTTATGCATCACTGGCAAAGTCACAGGGCTACAAAGTGGTTTACTACTGCGCACATGAAAAGGCACTTGAAAACCAGCCATGCTGCCGTCAGGTCGCAAAGACTTCAGCGCTTAATGATAATCCTAACACCTACACTGCTGTTGAACGTGCTTTCATAAAGGCATACCACTTCACGCAGACAGACAAGGATAAGACAATCGCTGATGTTCAGAAATACATCGACATTGACAAGGATTTCATAGAAACAGAAGTCTACGGCGGATACAGCGTTTCAAGTCCTGACCCTGACAAGAAGGGCACACTTACACTTAAGGATACTATTGTTGAACTCGGATATACAGAAGATTATGATATCGAACCATTATACAACACTACTATCTACAAGAAGGCACTTGACAGTATTTTAGCCGAAGACTCCGATGAAATTTACAAATCGTTGGAGGAGCATTTCAATGACTACGAATAAGATTGAGATAAAAGACCTTACAGTTAATTATACAGAAAACAAACGCAGCTTCAATGCACTTACAAACGTTTCATTCAACGTGGCAGACGGTGAATTCGTAAGCGTTATAGGTGCCAGCGGATGCGGTAAATCCACACTTTTAAGCGTGCTTGAAGGACTTTATGCTCCTGCAGGCGGTTCAGTAAAAATAGACGGCGAAGAGCTTCACGGAACAGGAAGTGAACGCGGGGTAGTGTTCCAGCACTACTCGCTGTTCCCGTGGATGACTACCAAGAAGAATATTGAATTCGGTATCAAGCAGGCCCGTCATGACATCAAAAGAAGCGAACGCAGCAAAATTGCTGACGAGTTCTTAAGCAAGGTAGGCCTCGGCGAATTCGGAAGAAAATATCCTTCACAGCTTTCCGGCGGTATGCAGCAGCGTGCAGCTATTGCCAGAGCACTTGCAATGGATACACAGATCCTTCTCATGGATGAACCTTTCAGTGCTATCGATGCCAAGAACCGTGTTATCCTTCAGGAGCTTCTTCTTGAGCTCTGGGAAGGCGACGGTACTGAAAAAAGAAAGACAGTTGTTTTTGTAACTCATGACATTGATGAAGCTATACTTCTTTCAGACAAAATAGTTGTTCTGACAGCTCATCCGGGTACGGTAAACGAGATAGTGAATGTTCCGTTTGAACGTCCGCGCCGCCGTGAGGAGCTTGTAAAGACGGATGAATACGGAAAGTTCAGAAGCAGACTTCTGGCACTTCTCTATAACGATATTGCTGAGCGTATCGGCGGAGAGGAAGTGGTACTGTGAATTTCGCAAAAAGATATCTCCGCGTAACACATCTGCTTTTTGCAGTGCTTCTTCTTATACAGCTTCTTCCTGACAAATCAGTAAAGGAAGTACACACTGGATCACTTATTGCAGCCGCTGTCGGTATAGAAGTTATTACACTTGCAGCATCTGCTTTTATAAAAAAGGAAAAGTCACTTGCACTTCTCCTTGACATTGCGGGATTTGTTTATGCCGTTCTGTCGGTCTGGTCACTTGCCACAGCGAAGTTCAATATTCTTAATGACCTTCTTTTCCCGGCTCCGGGAACTGTTATCCATCAGTTCGTGGAAGACAGAAGCAAGATAGGCATAAATGTTCTCAGTTCACTCGGAACGACCATACAGGGATTTCTGATCGCAGTTGTGGTCGCAGTACCTCTGGGACTGTTTATCGGATGGAGTGCCCGTGTAGGCGGAGCAGCCACATACATTACAAAGTTCTTCAGTTCTATACCTCCTATAGTGTACATACCTTACGGTATTGCACTCCTGCCGACTTTCAGGTCAGTATCAGTTTTTGTAATTTTCCTTGCAACGTTCTGGCCTGTGTTTGCAGGAACAATGAGCGGTGTGCTTGGTGTTGAAAAGAGGATCATCGATTCAGCGAAGGTTCTTAACGTAGGAAAGGCCGAAACACTTTTCCGTGTTATTCTCCCAGCGGCTCTTTCACAGATCTTCTTAGGATGCAACCAGGGACTCAGCGTTTCATTCATCCTTCTTACATCAGCGGAAATGATCGGCGCCCGTGACGGAATGGGTTATTACGTAAAATATTATTCTGACTTCGGTGACTACACCAGAACGATCACCGGACTTCTCGTTATCGGTTTCGTTGTTATTGGAGTAACATTCCTCTTCAACAAACTTCAGAACCATCTTCTCCGCTGGAAAAGATAATTGAAAATATAGAAAAAACCTATTGACAAATCATATAAGTAATGTTATAATAACATAGTAATCCGATAGGATTAATAAGAAAGTACTGATTTACTAAAAATCAGCGCGGGGACCGGGGCGAAGCACCGCGGATCCCTCTTCCGCAGATCCGGCTTGCCGGATCTGCGGTGCGGAAATAAAAAATTAAAACAAGGAGCGCTAAACATGAAAAGCTGTAGAAGAATATGTTGTTGTATCATGAATAAATCAGATCATCATATTCCCCGTGTTCTTATGAAGCGATGCTGCACTTTCGTGTTGCCGACAGAATAAATATGGTCGAATGACCTTACAAGCGTGGAATGTGATATGCATTTCACGCTATTTTTATGGCTTCAGAAAGATTAACCGGAGGTATTTATGGTCGATAAAAGAGAAAGCGTAACGGCTAAGATATGCGCTTTTGTCAGAGCATGGCACTCGAACAGATCACGTGAGAAGATCTACGATGATTATCTCGCCTACGACATGCTCGGTAAAGATGAATATGACAAAACAGGAGAGCTGATAAATAAAATAGCAGGTCTTCCTGAAGGGACGACGGGGGAAGAAAAAAGCGGATTCATTGATGAATACTTTTCACCGATACCGCTTACAAGAATACATTTTACGGAGAAAAGACTTGCAGAGTTTGCAGAGGAAAACGGAAAGATCCAGTACGTCATATGCGGTTCCGGCCTTGATACATTCGGTTTCAGAAATGACAATGACAACATCGAGGTCTTCGAGATTGATCACCCGGACACGCAGAGCTACAAACTTGAAAAGATAAAGAAACTCGGATGGATCCTAAGAAAGAACGTTCACTACGTTCCGGTGGATTTTGAAAAGGAAAAGATGAGCGACAGGCTTCTTGCTTCCGGATTCGATCCGTCAAGGAAAACTTTTTTCAGCATACTGGGTGTATCCTATTACCTTACACTCGACGTTTTTTCAGATACGCTTAAACAAATGGCTGAGCTTTCAGCTTTAGGCAGTGAACTCGCCTTTGACTATCCTGTGAAGACGGGAACATTTCCTGACAGGGTGTCAAAGCTTGAAAAAATAACAAGGGATCTCGGCGAGGTAATGCGCGGAGGTTTTGACTACAATGAAGTGTCCCGTGCACTCTATTCGCTGGGTTTCCAGATAGACAGATACATGCCGCCTGAAAAGGTCCAGAGCGAATATTTCGACGGACGTGAAGACGGATTAAAGGCTTTTGAAAACGTAAGCCTTATTTCAGCAAGATACACAGCCGGATACGATTACGAGTAAATCAGTGCAGGTGTTCCAACCAAATCATTTCAACAACTTATAAATCATTAAGGGGCGCGGGGCGGAGCCCCGCCACCCCCCTCCGGCACTCCGGCGAAGCCGGAGTGCCGATAAGAAAATTATTTAATTTAAGGAGAAATTACCATGAGCAGTAAATATACAAACGCAGAAACAGCAGTTATCCACGCAGGAATCCCGATCGACGAAACAACAGGCGCAGTAAATATACCGATCTATCAGACATCAACATACAAGCAGGACGGCCTCGGAAAAATGAGAGGCTACGAATATTCACGTACAGGAAATCCGACACGTGAGGCACTTGAAAAGCTTATCGCAGATCTTGAAGGCGGTTATGCGGGATTCGCGTTCGCTTCAGGAATGGCTGCTCTTACAGCAGTTTTAAGCCTTCTTCACAGCGGTGACAACGTACTTATTTCAAGCAACGTATACGGCGGTACATTCCGTCTTTTAAGCAAAGTGTTCGATCATTTCGACATAAGCTATACCATTGCCGACACAACAGATCTTTCAGTTTATGAAAGCCAGATCAGCGAAAACACAAAGGCTGTTATCATTGAAAGCCCGGCAAATCCGCTTATGACGGTCACTGATATAAAGGCAGTTGCAGAAGTATCACATAAGCATGATCTTCTCGTTATCGTTGACAATACATTCATGACACCATACCTTCAGAAGCCGCTTGAACTCGGAGCAGATATCGTTGTTCACAGTGCAACAAAGTACCTCGGCGGACACAGTGACGTTGTTTCTGGACTTGCAGTGGTAAACTCAAAGGAACTGGCTGAAAAGATCGCCTTTATCCAGAACTCAACAGGCGGTGTGCTCGGACCTTTTGACTCATTCCTTCTTATCCGCGGAATCAAAACTCTTGCAGTACGTATGGACAGACACGTTGAAAATGCTGAAAAGGCAGCGAAGTTCCTTAGTGAACACAAAGCTGTAAAGAAGGTTTACTATCCTGGCCTTGAAGATGCCCAGGGTTATGAGATCAACCGCAGACAGGCAAAGAACGGCGGCGTAATGATCTCATTTGAACTTGAGGATAACTACGACATCAACAAATTCTTCGAAAGTCTTGAACTCATCTCACTGGCTGAAAGCCTCGGCGGCGTTGAGTCACTGGTATGCCATCCGTCAACAATGACACACGCATCCATCCCTGCAGATATACGCAAGAAGGTCGGTATAACCGACGGCCTCATCCGTCTTTCAACAGGTATTGAAAAGATAGATGACATTCTTGCAGATCTTGCACAGGCAATCGAAAAGGCGGAGGTATGAGTCATGAATTACTATGATTCCATGCAGGCGCTGATAGGAAACACACCTCTTGTAAGACTTGGTAATATAGTAAACGAAAACGGTGTAAATGTGTTTGCGAAGCTTGAACTCTGGAACCCGTCCGGAAGCGTCAAGGACCGTACCGGACTTTATATGATAAACGACGCTGAACGCCGCGGGGTCCTGAAAAAAGGCGGCACGATAGTTGAAGCCACTGCCGGCAACACCGGCCTCGGAATTGCATTTTCCGCACTTAACCGCGGTTACCGCATTATTTTTGTAGTGCCTACGAAGTTTTCAGCAGAAAAACAGGCTCTTCTCCGTGCTCTCGGTGCGGAAGTGGTAAACACTCCGCGTGAACTCGGAATGCTTGGCGCAGTAGCAAAAGCGGAGGAGATCAAGGCACAGATACCGGGATCTCTTTCACTTGAACAGTTCAAAAACCAGAGTAATCCTCTTGCCCATTACGAAACAACAGGCCGCGAGATCTTCGAGTCCCTGGACGGTAAGATAGATTATGTAGTTGCCGGCGCAGGAAGCGGCGGAACATATTCCGGCATACTGCGGTATATTAAGGAACACGTTCCTTCCGCCAAGGGAATCCTTGCCGATCCGGTAGGTTCCACAATGGGCGGCGGAGAGCACGCCGACTACAACATTGAAGGCATAGGCAACGACTTTATCGCCGACACAATGGACATGACCCTTGTGGACGACGTAATAAAGGTAACCGATAACGAGGCTTTCGAAACATCAAGACGCCTCGCCCGCACAGAAGGCATCTTTGCTGGCTCATCATCCGGGGCCGCCATGGCAGCAGTCCTGAAGCTCATAAAAAGCGGAGCAAAGGGAAACATAGTAACAGTCTTCCCCGACCGCGGCGACAGATATTTCAGCACCGGACTTTACGAGTGAGATGATTTGTTATGGAAACTTACTCTGACTTAATTGATAATATTGAATCAAAACTTGATGAATCTGATTATGAAGCAAGGACTACTGAAAGAAGATTAACTCATAATGAAGTTTTTTCGGAGGTACGTAAAGCAATAGAAAAATAAAAAGGTAATGGCACCTCGTTCGAGGTGCCATAATTATTAATAGTGCGCCGCAGGCGCTCATTTTTGCAAACTGTATTGCATTGGTATAAAGAAAGCTTTCTATGTCAGAATTTAGAATTTCGGCTGTTCCATCTTCGTTTGTTTTTGCACAGGAAAATGAAGATATAACTTTTCTGACTATTTCCTCGTTTCCAGTTGCTATCATTTCTTTTATGTTGTATATTATCATTTGTTTATTTTACCCCAGTTTTCAATATTTCGAAGTAAAATATCACGAATAGCATCCGGATCTGAATCTTCTTTGTGTATTGGTGATGAAGCAAAAATAACGGGTTCAGATTCCGATTTTTCAAGCGCTTCAGCGTATGCTTCAAGTAATTTAGGATTATTAACTCTGAGAGTTTCTGTGATGCTTGAAGTAGCCATATGTTTTTCCTCCTTTGCTAAAATAGTAACGATTATTCTTTGTTATATTATAACCGATTTTACCATATAAATCAAGTGCTTTTCTACCTTAATACGTCACAATACGAAATGGTATGCCTCCGGCATACTATTGAAAACGAGCACCGCTTGGTGCTCGTTGTAACAAGTTGACTTTTGGTTGCTATTTATTATTTTGAGTTTCTGTAAGCTGGTCAATAAACAGTTCAGTTTTGCCCTTGTTTCGTTCTGTAAGATTGCGGAATTTTGAAAGTAGAGCTGCTTCATCTTCTGATAATGATATTGCACGTGAATTTGTCTTGGTGTTTGTTCTTCCGGACAGATAATCGAGAGTAACATTATAGTACTCGGCGAGACTGATTGCTCTTGAAAACGGCAGTTCACGTTCACCTTTTTCATACTTACCGTAATACTGTGCTGTTGTCCCAAGATATTCAGCTATTTCTGTCTGAGTTTTATCAGCGTCTTCTCTCAGATCTCTTATTCTTTGATAAAGCGGCATATCAACACTCCTTTTTAGTCAATTGTATCATAAATGACTAAAAAAACTTGACAAAACAATCTAAATAGACTATAATAGTATTGAAGTATTAGTCACATTAGATTGTAAATGTGGTGCGAGGTAATGAAATCAAATGAAATCAAATGAAATCTGATTATAAATAAGGGGTTAGTTCGAAAAAAATCGGACTGTATTTTTCTGGCTTTAAAGAGGAGTATTAAACAGATATAGGGGGAACGGGTTATGAAAAGAAAGAATAGTTTTTTTGCTTGTTTGACTGCTTTATCAATGGGATTAGTTGCTGCTTTACCTGCAAATTCGGTTGGTGGCTTATTATTAAGTAAAAGTGTTACTGTAAATGCTGAAACTACAATATGGGATGGAACTTCAGATACATCATGGTATGACGGTGAAGAAACGGAATTTCATCTTTCTACCGCTGAAGAATTTGCAGGATTATTTGATATTATAGCCGGAGGAACAACTTTTGAGAATCAGACAATTATCCTTGATAATGATATTTATCTGAATGATTGCCTGGATGAAGATAAATGGCAAAATTCTAATGATTATCGCAAGTTAAACTATAAGGGTTCGTTCAAAGGTACTTTTAACGGGAAAGGACATACAATCTATGGGCTGTTTGGCGTTAATCCTTTATTTGAAAAAAATTACGGTACGATTTCAAATATTAAAATTGAAGCTGCGCGTTTGAATACATCTGATGCCATGATATGCAATGTTAATTATGGAACGATAGAGAATTGTATTTGTTCAGGTACAGTTGCGTGTGCTGGGATAGCTTACAGCAATTATTCAGGAGCATCTATAAATAATTGTGTAAATAATTCTGTGTTAATTGGCAAATCAAGCTCTAATTGGGATGCTGGTGGAATTTGCGCAGTTTCAAGCGGAATTATTTCTGACTGTAAAAATAGTGGTGAAGTTTGTTTTGAGGATGCAAGGTATCATACTTCAAGTGTTGGCGGTATTGTTGGAAGGATTTCAAAAGGCAGTTCTGTTTTAAAATGTCAGAATAACGGTATCGTAAATACAGATATGAATTATACTGGTGGTATCGCCGGTGAATTAACTATGGACGGTTCTATTGTCGAATGTGAAAATTCCGGAGAGATTTCAGGTAGAATTGATGTTGGCGGAATTGTTGGACATTCGGAAGGAAATATAGAAAAGGCCAAGAATACCGGTAATGTAATAAGTGAATACATGGCTGGTGGAATAGCAGGCTTTGCAAACAATATAGCCTATTGTTGTAATTATGGTGATGTAAGTAGCCTAAATATAAAAAATCCTTTAGGTAAATATGAATATTTAAGAGAATATTCAGTTACTGGTGGACTTGTGGGATATTATTATGATTCCACTAAAGATGATGCAGATGTTATTGTAGTGGTAAATGATTCCTATAACCGTGGAGATATTAATGGAAAAGGTTATGTTGGTGGAATAATAGGACGAGTAATAGGACAGGTAACATTTTTAAATTGTTATTCTGCATCCAGTATAGTAACTACATCGGAAGGACTATCAATTGGAGGCATAATCGGTTGTCAAACGAACAAAAGCAATAATTCAATAGAGAATTGCTATTATTTAAGCAGTAATGCTCCTAGCTCTATAGCTTATGGAGATATAAGAGAGACATATGGTACTCCAAAATCAGCTTCAAACATGAAAAAAGAAACATTTGCCAACTCTCTTGGAAGTAAATATATTGCTGTGACTGATAATTATCCTGTCCTTTTCTGGGAAGCGCTTAAGCCAAAACTTTCAATTGATAAAACGGAACTTATTTTAAGGGAATTTAAAGAAACTGCAAAGATAAATTGCAACACCAATTATAATGGTGAGCTGACTTGGAAATCAAGTGATGATAAAATAGCAACAATTGATGAAAATGGTATGGTAACAGCGAGAAAAAACGGGACTTGTATAATAACTGTTGATGCTGGCGGCTCAAGTGCATCATGCGAAGTTACAGTTGATTACGGTTATTACTTCAATGAAAGCAGTATGACACTTATGCCGGGACTTTCTAAAGGACTTGTGGTTTATTCTAAAAATACGAGAAAACCGGCGGATGTTGATATTCAGTTCTTTTCATCAGACAGCACAATTGCATCTGTGAGTAAACAGGGAGTAGTTACAGCTAATGCAACAGGAAACACAAGTGTAAACGCGTATGTTGGTGAAGCAATTCTTGTTTGCCAGGTTAATGTAAGAGAAGTTAAAGGCGATATTAATGGTGACAGTAAATTCAATGTACAGGATCTCATTACATTACAGAAATTATTCTATGCTTCTGATGATATAGATCAGTCTGCTGCGACATTGGCTGATTTCAATAATGACGGAAAGATAAATATCATAGACATATGTCTGATGAAGTCTGATTTAATAAGCAGAGAGTGAGAACGGGGCTGTTTGATTTATAAATGGAAAATAATATATTCGGCAAAGCATATGAAAATGTGTGACGCAAAACTATAGGGACTTTAACATGTCAGCCAGTTGCATAAGAAAGCATTGCCGGATTTGGTGATGCTTTTGTTTTTTGATAAAATGGGGTGCTTTATATGTATTGTTTCAAATGCGGAAATAAAATCAATGATGATGCTGTATTCTGCAGCCATTGTGGTCAGAAAATAAACAGTGAAGTTATTATCAGCGATGATGTAACAGACAGAATGATTTGTAGCTCATGCGGCAATGTATTGGAAGTTAATGAAAAGTTCTGTGATAAATGCGGTAAATCAGTAACTGAGATTTATGAAGATTATGATTATATCGCCATGGCGGAAAGCAGTGAAATACCTGTTATGTCAAAATTACCTTCGTTCTTTAAAGAGCGGAAGAACATCATGATCGTTGGAGCCTCAGTTATTGCGGTTGCTATCATATTTCTATCCGGCAGCATAATTCCGGATAGAAACAACGCCAAAACAGAAGTGACAAACAATGTTAACGAAACTACAGATGCGTCTGTTACAGAAGGAAGCACAGCAGCTGTATCTGACACAACTGTAACCGTAGAAGAAACAGCTTATGCTGTTACCGTAGCTCCGCCACCGGAAGATTATAAGGAAATAAACTACGAGGAGTTATACAATAGTTACATCAGAGAACTTGCTGATTATTACGGAGTTGCAGCACAGAACCCATTCATGCAGTATCCTGCAAGTGATATTAATGATATGCGTCCTGTTCCTTCTGAGTCTTTCGGTTTAGTATCTGCTTATCAGTCTGACATAAACCATGATGAGGTAAAAGATTTAGTTGCTATTTCATTTATTAACGATGATTCAAATTATATATGGAGAACGCAGTGTTTTTCAGTAAATGAAAATAAAGATATTTATCAGGTCTCAAGATATGATTTTAAAATTGAAAAGAAGTACACTTATTTTCTGAACCATTTTATGAAAGCAGAAATAGTTGACGGTTATCTTGTTTATTCATGCAGTTACTGTCATTATGAAGGACGTACCAATGAAGTGTTGATTATGAAACTGTCAGATTTGTCATTGAACAAAGCCGGAATTATTAATACTTATAGTCACGGAGGTACTTCGATAAGTGTAGATGGACTGAAAGTTAATTTCAATCTTAATTATCAGGGAATATCTGTGAACGACAGATTTATTCTTTCAGAAGACAAGGTTAATAATATTGCTTTACAGAAATTTCATGATCTTGGTATCAACTGTACAAGAGTATCTATGGGCGGCGAAACTGATCTGACACTTTTATTTGATACTTCATATGTACTGTTCGATTATAGCAGCAGCACAGGCAGTAAAGTTTATTATCCACAGGAATATACGGAGTTATATTCATTGCTTGGTCTGACAAAAGAATACAAAGTTCTTGAACCGAAAGCATTAGCTAAAAATACGGCACCAGTTACTTCTTCACGTTCTTTTAAAGGTTTTGTAGATATTGATTCCGGCGTTCTTAACCTTAGATACAGACCAAATACAGATTCGGAAATCCTTGCCGAAATTCCTAAAGATACAAATCTATATCTTTATCCTTCAGGCACGGCTGGCTGGTATTACACATATTATGAAAATAAGTGGGGATATGTAAGTGCAGATTATATTGGAATTGACCCGGCATTTACAACTAATGTAACCACCACAAGAATCACTGAAGAAACTACAACTACAGTCACGACTTCAAATACTACCGCAGAAGTGACAACTATGTGTGAAACCACAACAGAAAGTGTTACAGAGCCTCCTGTAACATTACCTCCGGTTCCTGACGACACGCAGCCTTCTGCGTTACAAGAACAGGAAATCCAGCCAAATTCAGAAAATGAGATCCCTGATAATCAAGAAATTTTAGATCAACCTCAGGATCAATCTTCGTCAGAGAGTTGATTTATCATTCAAGTGATGTCATTTCCTTTATCAAAACATTAAGACTGGAGTGATAAGCTATGTTCTGTAACAAGTGTGGAAAAGCACTTAGAGATGGTGCACAGTTCTGTAGTGCATGCGGCTCAAAGGTATCTCAAAATATTGAAAAGAAAAAAGAGAATTCTGTGTTCTTTAAAGAACACAATAAATATATAGTTGTAGGTTTGTCTGTTATAATAGTTTTTATAATATTCTTTTGGTCAGGAGGAATGTCTGCTGGTAACAGATCAGAAAATAAAACGAGTATTCAATTCGATGATGTATATCAGAATAATAATACTACAATTACCGAAACTTCAGCTGCTACATCAACCAATCCGGAAATGTCAGATAATGTGATGCTGTCAACAACTGTTAGTATTCCAGAAATAACCTTAGTTCAAACAGAAACTGAAAAACAACCTGTAGATTTACCGGTTTCTGTTTTTAACGATACTGATATTAACGAAAATAGATATCCATATGCTGAAGATATTGATGGCAGTGTAACTGCAACATTAAAATCAGATGGATCCATAAAGATTCAGTACACGGAATTCCCTTTAACACTTACACTGCCTTCAAACTGGAACGGTAGATTTGTGATCCGGCACGGTAACCTCTATTCTAAAGCTACTTACTCTTCAGGATTTTATGATGGAAAACTCGCAAATATTGTATTAAAAGATATCACCCAAGGTAGTTCAGGAGCATCAAAAGTCTTGGGAAAAACCAGCGATAAGTACTGCTATTATTACAGAGTAACTGATGTAAGATATGATATGGATGACACATATCAAACTGAGGAGTATAATTCTCTTAGGAGCGATATAGATGGAATATTGGAAAATGCAATATTTGTTGCTGCTATTTATCCTTGTGAGAAAGGCGAAATATCATCTGGCGGACTTGAAATCGAAGGGTATACATCAGATTACATTTGTGATGGCGGTACGAAAAGCAGACAATGGATATGCGAAGATACCTGGCATATTACAGCTAAAAGCATGGCATACTCTCGTGGTTTAGTCTGGTATGAATGCTGGGACACGGATGACGGCGACTATTATGGATGGATAGATTCTGATTATCTGACTTTCTATAATTCAGGCTTTTCATATAAAAAGCCTAATCTCCGCAGTTCTATAACAGACTTGCGTACATACCAAACAGGAGAAATTTCATCAAACGGTATGCAAATAGCAGGTTATACAACCGATTATATCTGCAACGACGGTCCGAAAAGCGAACAATGGACTTGTGAAGATACCTGGCATATTACTGCAAAGCGAACGATTTATTCATATGAGAAATGGTGGTACGAATGCTGGGATACAGATGACGGAGATTATTATGGATGGATTGATTCAAATTATTTGAGATTTTATTGATGACGAGGAAAAGATAAGGGGGATTATGATTATGAAAAAAATTTTTTCCTATTTAATAAGCGTTGTTATGATACTGATTTTTACTATTTCCTCAATGATGTCGTCACATTATATTGTTGATGCAACGACGATGATTAATTCGGAAATATTAAATATAAATCAAGAAACGGTTGATTCTGATATTAATAACATTTTGAATGATGATAGTATTAAATTATTATCCGAAGAGTATGAAGGGACTGGAGGATATTCTTACTATAGGCTCTATATTAACAATGAACTTCAATTTTTCAAATTCAAAAACAAAATATTTGTTTTACGATACAACGAATTATTTTGCATCAATGAATCAAAAGAAGTTATCTATATAAAAAAGTTCTATTCTAACCAAAAAGTATCCGTAGAGTTTTTTGATGAGTATATATATATTTATTATGCTTTAGAACACAAAATGGAGGTGATTACTTTAAACGGAGATTTATATCGTGAATATAGTTTGTCTAATGGTTATAGTTATAATACATATATTTGCCCCTATTTGAATGGTGGCTGCATTTATTCTAATAGATCGTCTTATGATGCTTTGTGTGTGTTCGATGGAGATGATGTTGTAAAAACTATTAAATGTCCAATATTTACAATAGCACATGATATAACAGGAGTGCTCGATTCATTATCATATTATTGTGTAGGTTTATATAAAGATAATTACTTATTTTTAGCATATAACAGTAAACATAAAGTTGCAGACCATGGAGACCCATGGTATTACTATTGCTTAAATACATCTACATTTGAATTTAAGCAATTAGATAACTTTGAGCCGTCAAATAAAGCCGATGTTAATTTGAGTAAATTTAGTTGTGAATATGCAAGGCATAGTGGGATAGGAAAGTATACAATTGTCAGATCTGGAGTTAGCGAAATTGATAATAAAATATATGATTTACAGCAATTATGCATTATACCAACACTACAAATAGTTAATGACCATATAGATTCTATAGCTAAGCTTGAGTATTGCATAGATCAATACGGCATATTTTATTACAGTTATGAAAATGATAAAAAAACAGAACATAGTTTATTTAAATGGGAATCATCATCGGATTGGAAATCTATTAAATATTCGTCAGTAGCATTAAATGATATCGAAAAAAATCAACCAACTCCGAAAGAAACTATAACTCCTAAACCAGCACCTAGCAATACACCAACGCCTGAAAATGCTGAAACTAAAAAGCCATATGACACTTCATTACTTAATGAAGATAAACTTAATCTCATACTCGATCAAATGGTTGAAGGAAAACCTGGTGAAACTGTTAAAGTAGGCACAACAATCGAAAGCAAGAAATATAAATATGTTGATACCGTTCAGCTAAAAATAGAATATGATCCAAAATTAAAGTGCAGATTAGATAGAACATATGCTAATACAATTAAAGATGGTTTTTGTATTATTAAAGATTCATCCGCGTACGAATACTCAATCGATGAATATGCTACGGAAATAATGCCAGGTTTATTATTTACTATCCCATCAGATGCTAAGCCGGGTACCGTTTACGATCTTGTCTGGAGTGATCCAGAATCATTTGACGGGTTTTATTTTTTTAGTACGCATTATACACTTCAAAACTATGACTGTAACTTAGTCAACGGTTCGATCGTAGTTCTAAATCCAGATGGTACATTGCCAGAAAATATTTCAAAGGAATCAGGTTCACCATCGCTTACAACCGAACCAGTAGATACGTCCAAGCCTACTGCAAGTCCTTCATTATCAAATACACCTGAGTTGAACACTTATAACGTTACACTTAAAAACGGAAATCAGCATCAAATTACAGCAGATCAGAATGAGTTAAGATATAAAACCAATAATCCTGATGTAGCTGTAGTATCTTCAAAAGGATTAGTTACTGCAATAGGTGAAGGAACTGCAATTATTTCCGTTATTAATATGGACGGAGACGTAGCGCAGCTTAACGTAACAGTAGAATCAATTCAGAGCATAATTTACGGTGACTTTAATAATGATAGTAAAGTAGATATAACAGATCTATCAGCCCTTTCTATTTATCTTGTTGATAAAAAACAATTATCTAATGCGCAGTCAAAAGCTGCAGATGTTACTGGAGACGGAGTGGTTGATCTTTCAGATCTTGCGCATTTAAGAAGGTTTTTATCCAAGAAAGTAGATTGGCTTGGGAATACTTCTAATATTCTTTTATAATGGAAAAGGATAAGCTGGCACTACAGATGCTTTTTTAATAATTATTATTGAGACTGTTAAGAAACTTTCTTGAAAAAGCGAAAGCTATCTCATTTTGAGATGGCTTTCGACTTTAAATTAATGAAAATCAAACATTTAATCAAAAGCAAGTGATTGAAATGTGCAAAGTCGGATTTCCGATTCAATCAGTATTTCCAAAGATTTGATGTAAAAGTGATCAGCATATCCTGATTTTTTCGCATTTTGATGTGATCAGGGTATGCTGCTTTTTTACGATCTTTTGATAGTGATCAAGTGACCATGCTAATATTTTTATTGACATGACGATAAAATTATGATAAAATTATGATAAAAGGACAAGCTTTAAACTGATAAAATTTAGAGGTGATTATTTATGATCGATATTCGTCCGGTATCTGATTTACGTAATAAATATACAGAAATTGAAGCCGTTGTGAACGAGGGAAAACCTGTGTATTTGACTAAAAACGGATATGGAACCATGGTTGTCATGAGCATTGAAACTTACTCTGACTTGATTGATAATATTGAATCAAAACTTGATGAATCTGATTATGAAGCAAGGACTACTGAAAGAAGATTAACTCATAATGAAGTTTTTTCGGAGGTACGTAAAGCAATTGGAAAATAGAAGATACACTTTACGTTACCTGCCGGGCTTTCAGGAAGATTTGATGGAGTGTGTGCGTTACATTTCAAATAATCTTCAGAATCCTGCAGCAACTGAAAAACTGATAAATGATGTTGAAGCTGCGATTCTTGAGCGTCTTGAATGTCCGCTTGCATTTAAACCCTATCCTTCATCCAGAAACAGAGAACTGGATTACTATAGAATCAATATCCGAAACTATTCAGTTTTTTATGTTGTAATCGATGATATAATGGAAGTAAGACGGTTTATCTATAATCGACGTGATTTAACGAAAATGCTTTGATAAAAAAGGTTATGGCACCTCGTTCGAGGTGCCATAATTATTAATAGTGCGCCGAAGGCGCTCATTGCTATAGCTATAATTTATAACTGACAATAAGAATGGCGTATTGGACAAGCGGGGCAGACGGGTGTATAATAAAAACATACCAAACAGATAGAATTAATCAGATAAATAATAAAACGGAGGAATTAAAAATGAGCAGAGACGTAAACAATAAATTCTGGAACGAGGAACTTGAAACACTCCCTCGTGAAGAACTTGAAAAAAGACAGCTTGAAGACCTTAAGGAGATCGTAAAATTCGCTTACGACAATGCACCTTACTACAAGCGTTCATTCGATGAAGCCGGGGTTAAGCCTGAAGATATAAAGACGCTTAAGGACATTCAGAAGTTCCCGTTCATCAACAAGAAAACACAGCGTGACACACAGGGCGTTGGTTCATTCCTCGGTGAACTTGCTGCTGTTCCGGAAGATGACGTAGTATTCATTTCGACTTCATCAGGTTCAACAGGCGTTCCGACAATGAGCCCGTTTACAAAGAAGGACTTCGATGAATTCCAGGACACAGAAAGCCGCTGGTTCTGGCAGATCGGTATGAGACCGAATGACCGTTATGTTCACGCTCTCAACTTCTCACTCTACGTTGGCGGTCCTGACGTAATCGGTGCACAGAATCTCGGTGCTTTATGTATCTGGGGCGGCACACTTCCAAGTGAAAGACTTCTCTTCATTCTTAAGACATATAAGCCAACAATAATCTGGACATCTCCTTCATATGCATGGCAGCTCGGTGAAAAGGCGCTCAAGGCCGGATATGATCCGAAGAAGGACTTTAACATAAAGAAGATCATCGTTGCAGGTGAGCTCGGCGGTTCGATCGATGCAACAAGAAAGGCAATCGAGGAGATCTGGGGAGCTGAAGTATTCGACTTCTACGGACTTTCAGATATTTTCGGTGCCTGCGCAGCACAGTGCGAATACCACGACGGTCTTCACATTGCAGAAAACCACATTCTCGTTGAAACAGTTGACATTCACACAGGTGAGGTACTTGAACCTGGTCAGACAGGTGAACTTGTATTCACAACACTCCGCAAGCATGCACGTCCTCTTATCCGTTTCAAGACAGGCGACATCGGCCGCATAGATACAACAAAGTGCCGCTGCGGACGTACTCACGGAAGAATCAGCATCCTCGGCAGAAAGGATGACATGTTCATAGTTTCAGCTGTTAATGTGTTCCCGAGCGACATTGAAGCTGTTATCCGTGAACAGAGCGGCATCACAGGTGAATATCTCATCCGTATCTTCGAGAAGGACTTCACAAACAAGTATGCTGTTGAGATCGAAAAGAACGCTGACAACGCAAAGAGCGATGAGGAAGTTGCAGAACAGGTAAGTGCAGCACTCAAGGCACGTATCGGTGTTAAGCCTGCAAAGGTAGTTGTTCATCCGGACGGAGGACTCAACACACGTTCAGAACACAAGTCAAAGCGTATCATCGACGAAAGAAACCTTGACTACAATATCTGATTTCAGTATAATAAATATCAGTGATTGACGGGGGATGCGGACTTTGTTCCGGTCCCCGCACTGATTTCATAATGCACTGCGGATCAGACAGGTTACGTCTGCTCCCTGCATACAGATAAGCATTACGTAAAAAAGATAACTGGTGTACCGGATCATTCCGATACACCATATTTATAGACGGAGGTTTTTATGCCAGAACTTTCAAAAAGAACAGTTGGTTTTACCGATTCTGTCATCAGACGTATGACAAGAGTCTCAAATAAATACGGTGCGGTGAATCTTTCACAGGGTTTTCCGGATTTTGAACCGCCGAAGGCTATCCTTGACCGCCTTGCAGAGGTCACAAAGGAAGACTTTCACCAGTACTCGATCACATGGGGAGCTCAGAATTTCCGTGAGGCGCTCGCTGAAAAACAGACACGTTTCATGGGCAGAAAAATAGACCCGAACGGTGAGATAGTTGTCACATGCGGAAGTACTGAAGCCATGATGGCCGCAATGATGAGTGTTACTGATCCGGGCGACAGGGTAATAGTTTTCTCTCCTTTCTACGAGAACTACGGCGCTGACACCATTCTTTCCGGAGCTGAACCTATCTATGTTCCGCTCGTTCCGCCGGCTTTCAGTTTTGATCCGGAAGTTCTCGAAGATGCCTTCAGACAGCATCCGAAAGCTCTCATACTCTGCAATCCGTCAAATCCGTGCGGCAAGGTGTTTACTTACGACGAGCTGAAGATCATAGCTGATCTTGCCGAGAAATATGATACATTCGTAATTACAGATGAAGTGTACGAACACATCGTTTATGCACCGCATAAGCATGTTTATTTTGCCAGCCTTCCGGGCATGTGGGAAAGAACCATATCATGCTCGTCACTTTCAAAGACATATTCCATCACCGGCTGGAGGCTTGGCTATGTAATAGCTCCTGCGCATATCATCGACAGAGTAAAGAAAGTTCACGACTTCCTTACAGTAGGAGCAGCAGCACCGCTTCAGGAGGCAGCCGTAACAGGACTTCGTTTCGGTGATGACTACTACAAATGGCTCGAAGACAAGTACACTGAAAAACGTAACCTTTTCCTTAAGGGACTTGATGACATCGGCATCAGCCATACCGTTCCGGAAGGTGCTTACTACATTCTCCTTGACATTTCAGAATTCGGCTACGAAAGTGACCTTGATTTCTGCGAAAAGCTTGCCGAGTATGTAGGTGTAGGAGCAGTTCCGGGCTCAAGCTTCTTTAAGGAACCGGAAAACAGATACATCAGACTTCACTACGCAAAGAAAAACGAAACACTTGAAAGCGCTCTCGAACGTCTTAACGACATCAGAAAAAAGATGCCGAAGGCGTAACTTGTTATATAACGAAAAACAGCACCTCAGCTTACGGAATGTGAGTAAGCTGAGGTGCTGTTCTGTTTTAGAGTGGAGGGCTGGGGCGAAGTCCCGCAAATCCTGGCGCCGGAAATCCGGCGAAGCCGGATTTCCGGTTTAATCAGTGTATCCCTTAAAGAGCTTTTATTTCAGAACACCAAGTGCATGCTTGGCAGCTATCATGCCGAATGTGTAGCATCTGCCGAGGGAAAGCCCCGTCTGGTGGAAAGGATAGTCGGCACCGCCGTAGAACGGTCCGCCGAGGTTTCCGGCACAGTAAAGACCCGGTACCGGAGTGCCGTCTGATTTAAGCGCCTGTGCATTTTCATTTGTTATAACACCTGACACACCGGCAGAAACACGAATGTGCTTTCTCGCGCCCCAGAACGGAGCTTTTTCTATCTTGTGCATGTACTTTGCCGGCTTGCCGAAATCAGTGTCGCACTTACGGTCACAGAGTTCGTTGTACCTGTCGATACTTGCTTTCATTTTATCGTAAGGGATACCAAGCTCATCTGCCAGTTCCTCAAGTGTATCGCAGCGATGCAGGTCGATGAGATTTTTAAATACCCCCTTTGGATCTTCGACCGCACCCGGAATGAATTTCTCCATTACCTGCGGCGGAACCATTCCGTCAACGAATTCATCCCTGTTCCACGAAGTGTAGTCGCTGTCGTATATCGCACAGTACCAGCCCTTTGAACCGTCCTTGTGATCTGCGTCAAGATTCTTACCCTTAAATGAAGGCTGATATTTCAGCAGGTTGCCCATATAGACAAAACCGGTATATTCGTTTGTAAATCTTTCACCGTTCATATTGAGAAAAAGGAACGGCTCCTCAAACATAAGGGCAGAGTCGAAGTCGTGCATCATCTTTGTGTGCCCGGGCGGTTCCATTTCAGCACCTGCACTTAATGCAAGCAGATGTCCGTCACCGGTCTTGCCGAACTGCTTCTTGTCGAATTCAGCAATATCCGGACACCAGTGATCCACCATTGCAGCGTTGTTTGTGTAGTCACCGGTGGCAAGTATCACGGCCTTTGATGCGTTGAAACGAATGTATTTACCGTCTTTGTTCTTTGCAATAACACCTGTGACTCTTCCGACTTCGGTTACGAGCTGAACAGCAGGAGTTGAGTAATAAGTTTCGAGGTTATCATGTGATGCCATTATCCTGTCGAGAGCATTTTGAAGTGCATTTCCTGCATTCAGCGGCTTCGGACCTATCCACGGAGCCCAGAAATAACAGTGGTCATCACCGTAGTCGTATGTGGTAAGACGGTCTTTCCATACACCTGTAAAATCGCCGCTTGTGCTTCTGAATGCACAGAGTCTGTCTCCGTCATTTAAAAGCTTTGAACTTTCCGTATTGCTGTCAACTTTACTTCCGTCGCCGTATTCAGTTTCCTTTGTAAGTCCGGCACGGTTTAAAAACCACATCATTGCTTCCTCGGAATGTTCTGCATAGGCTTTTAGCTGTTTTGTGTCCGAACGCCAGTCGCACAGACTGTTTGTATGGTGTATCCACTTTGCAATACCTGCTTCAGTTGAACGTGACTTTATAATAGCAGAACCGCAGTTTCCCTGTGAAACAACAGTCGAAGACTTCTGCAGAAGAGCAGTCTTTGCGCCAAGTTCAGCCGCCCATCCTGCCGCCGGAACCCCTGCAGCCCCGGCGCCTACTACAACGATCTCATAGTCAAGCACACTCTCCGGAGTGATCTCGCCGAATTCACATACGGAATCCTCAATCTCCGCATCAGTTATCCCATTGCTTTTCAGGTTGTCATTATTATTCATAGTGTATTATCATTTCCTTTCCGGCAGCAGAACTGATCAAACGTCAATTTGTACTGCCTTACAGTATTATTATACTACTGCGAAGGTAAAAGTCAACACTTCCGGCTCTTCCTTTGAAAAGCTTTATTAACATCATCCCAGCACCTGGAGTGCCCTAGAATATGCCATATCTCATCATCATCATTAAGCAACAGTGAATCATCAGTTATTTCTTTTCCAAGTAACGAATCCAGAGAATCCATCATCAGGACAAATAACTGAGCGGTTGCATGAGCAAAGTCCTTTGTAAAAATATTACCTTCTTCAAGTGCTGAATTCCATCCAAGTATAAACATCTGATAGATTTCCTCAATATCGATATCATTTCTGTCATTTATGGTCTGAAAATAATCCCACAGTAAAAGTGCCTGATTGGCGTTGTGACTATGCCAGTCCATCAGGTCACGGCTGATACCGATAAGATTCCGGTGAGCGATAAAAGGATTTCCTTTTCGCAGTTCATGGGTGTGGGTTTTAACGAACTCCTCAAGTAAAAAGAAGTCATGTCTGCGTACAAAGAAACATATGGTTCCGTCACGTTCAACTTTACTGACTTTAAAAATGAAACCGGATTCACATCCTCGCAAAAGATGCTCTGCAGCACTGATCAGGAACTCCTTAACATTTGATCTGCGCATCGTTACATATACTTTTATGTCAGAGATAGAATAATACCAGTCTTCCGGTCCGATACTTATTTGGTGCCATAAATGATCTGAATCATTGAGACTAATGTGCCATCCTTCTCTTATTCCAGCACATCTGTTACAAAATTCAGCATAAGCGTCGTTATTCCAGTCGGTTGGCTTGTCCGTGTATACGCTTTGCATCTGCTTATAAAGGTCTCTGAAATCCTTACAGTCACCGCTTTTGTCATATAAATCACGAACTACATTATTCAGTTCTTCATATTTCGAATCTCTGACCGGATGTTTCATTCGCCTTGATCCCATATTTTCAGAATACAGAGTTACTTCCTCGTTCAAAGGCGTACGATACCTTTTCAGTTCATCGATACGGTGTTTTTCACTGCTCTTCAGAGATGCAATCTCGCCTTCGAACATCAGTATTTTGCCTTTGACGATCATCTGATCCAGTTCTTTTTGATTTTGCTTTTTAGGATTTCGGATCTTAGCTTTATACTTGTTGTTATTATAGAATATAGTTTTATCTTCTTCTCTCCAGCGCATTTTATCTGAACAACACAAATACGGAGGACTAACACAGAAATATTTGTCGTCTGCGTCTTCATCAGGCGAATCGTGGTCCCAGATCTGCATATAAAATGAGCAAACCTTATCCGGTTCGAAGTCAAGAAATGCTCTGAGAAATTCACGCATGTCATGATAATATCCATTTTTTTGAGCGACCTTTTCCAGAAGACACATATTATCGATAAGCAAAGCTGCTTTTTCATCTTTACGCATAGCAAAATTCCAGAAACTCAGCATATTTTTCAGGCTGTTTTCAAGATAATATCTTCCGTCCTGAGTAATTCTATGGCCTCTCCAGTCTCTTTCGACCTTTGAATCATCTGTAATGGTGAGGTCGGTTGCAGGGTCGTATTTTTCCAGTTCGTAAAGCTCTCTCATATAATGTCTGATCTCCGTTTCATCTGCCATGAACAGATGAAGTTTTTCTTTATAAAGATTCAGCATTTTCTCTTTCATATAAGCGAGCGCAGATACAATATCTTTAGCTTTAAAGTCGTTGAAATCAAGAACTAAGACAACGCGTTTATTCAGATGCTCCTGCCACTTATCCCACTTTTTCGCCAGCAGGGAATCCTTGAACAGATCATACGAATCTTCATCCTTATCCAGATAATAATACAGCATTGAAAGAAGAGTTGTTTTACCATATCCTTTAGGAATCGCAAGTGATGTCCAGCATCGGTAATCTATCAGATTTATAATATCCTCGGATATATCGTTATAATCTGCTTGTCTGCATATTGTTTTAAAGTCCATTTGATAGTCCTTTCTTTGTTCCTGATGCGAACAGTTATTTTCAGAGATACTCATTTGTGGTGCATAGTACGATCAAATATGCAAATATGTATGCATGTGATTGAGTCTCCACAATTCTTGATAGTTAAAAGAAATAATGTTATAATATATAGTGAATGCAAAAAGGATTTTGCTTTCGCCATAAATGATGATTTACGGAATTCCACAAATGTATTATACTATGAATATGTAGTGATGTCAATACTATTTTGGATTTCTTCTCAATTTTCGTTTTCGCAACATTGTACGAATCTAAATCAGAGGAGAATAATTATGACCATTCAGCAAAGAATATTTAAGATAATGCGCGAAAAAGGGATCACTCAGAATGATCTTGCACAGGCAACAGGTATCCCTGCATCCACAGTATCAGCCTGGAAAATCCGAAATTCCTGTCCGCCTGCTGACAAGATACATTCGATAGCCAAATGTCTGAAAGTATCAGTGTACGATCTTTTAGGGATCAATGAAAGTGATGACGTTCCTCCGTCCGGCGTAATAGCAGAATGCACAGTTGAAATGCAGAGTGATCCGGTATTAAGATCTGAACTTCAGAATTCAGGCCGTCTTCCTTTCAATAACCAGGCCGTCATCGATGCGTACAACAGCCTTACAGAAAGAGCTAAGCTTGAAGTACAGATATATATACTCGACAAAGCTTCGGAGGAAAGGAGAGACAAGTAAAGATCAGTTATCAGTTACTTACCAAAGGAACTGATTATCCACTTACGTTATAATCGGTAATGTTTGTCGCTGTGGGGCGGATACTGCTATAGAAAAACTGAGAGTGGGTCAGAGTACTATCAGTTTGGTGCTTATGAAGAAATATCGACATATGGCCGTTAATGTGATATAATAATTGATGAGAAGTAACCTGAAAAAGGAGGAGAGTCATGGGAACATATTTAAATCCTGGAAAACAAAGCTATGAAATGGCTGTTAATTCAGAAATATTTGTTGATAAAACGGAAATGATACAGTATCTGAATTCTGTAGTAAATACTCAGCAGCGCTTTGTAAGTGTATCACGTCCGAGAAGATTCGGTAAAACAATGGCAGCTGATATGATCTGTTCATACTACAGCAGGGAAGCGAACAGCAGAGACCTGTTTTCAGAAAGAAAAATAGCGAAAACTGCACCGGTCAGAACAGGCAGCAACGAAATTCCATGGGACGGTATGTTGGGCGAGTTTGACGTTATCAGACTGGTAATGACCGACTTCATGGACGACTGTGATTCAGTACAGGATATGCTGAATTATTTGACTGAAGAAGTTGTTGAAGAACTGAGAGATGCTTTCCCTGATGTTAATTTCGAATCCAAAATAACTCTGCGTAATGTCCTGAATAAAATATACGGAAAAACCGGACGTCAGTTTGTAATCGTGATTGATGAATGGGATGCAGTTTTTCGCACCTGGAAGAAAGACACCGAAGGACAGAAGAAGTATCTTGATTATCTTCGCAACCTGCTCAAGGACAAGCCGTATATCGCACTTGCGTATATGACAGGAATCCTTCCGATAAAGAAGTATGGAAGACATTCAGCACTTAACATGTTTGATGAGTATTCCATGATGAATCCAATGCAGCTGGCACCGTATACAGGGTTCATCACTGAAGAGGCTCTGGAATTAACGAGACAGTACGGAAGAGATTTTGAAAGTATAAAAGACTGGTATGACGGCTATAATGTCAGTGATATTGTTCCGCCGGATCCGGATCACAGCAGTCAGAAAGAAACAGGAAAAGTACCTGAAGCCAGACGATATGACCTATATTGTCCGCTTTCAGTTGTAAACGCAGTCAGAACCGGAAAAATTCAAAACTACTGGAACAAAACTGAGACCTACGAAGCTCTTGCGGAGTATATTCGTATGGATTATGACGGATTAAAGGAATCAGTTGCTCTGCTTATGAATGGCGGAAAGCTTCATGTTGATACGTCAGGCTATCAGAATGATATGACCACTTTTACATGCAGAGATGATGTATTATCGCTTCTTGTTCATCTTGGATATCTGGGTTATGATGATGAAACTAGTGAAGTGTTTATACCGAATAAAGAGATACTTGATGAGTTCAGAACCTCCACGAGATCCAGCGAATGGCTCGATACATTCGAATCTTTCCGTATCTCACATGAACTTCTGAAAGCTACATGGAATAAAGATACGGAAAAAGTGGCTGAACTTATTGAGAAAGCACATAATAAGGCTGATAACAAAACCTATAATGATGAAGCTGCGCTCAGCTATGCAATCAGATTTGCTTACTATGCGGCTCAGAAATACTACACAATTTTGCCGGAAGCAGATACCGGAAAAGGTTATGCTGATCTCATACTTCTTCCTTCTCCAGAGTATGCAGATAAACCGGCACTTGTGATAGAATTAAAGTACAACAAGGATGCGAGTGGCGCTGTGGAACAGATAAAACTAAGAGATTATCCGGACAGACTGGAGCATTATAAGGGAAACATTCTTCTCGTGGGTATCAATTATGATAAGGATATTCCGAATACTGATCCGAAATACAAACATCACAGCTGCATTATTGAAGACGCATAAGAATAATCGGTATGCCTTCGGCATGCTATAGAAAAATGGGAGCATTTCATTCTGGAGTGCTCCCATTTTGACATTATTTGTGAACGATTTCGTTTTTGAATTTGAATTTGAATATATGATCATTAGGCTATTCAAGTAGAATTTTTCCTATGAAGACAAGTGTACAATGCAAGTATGTAATCCTGTTCATTCTTTATTTCTGAATAATGAAACAAGTTTTGAAACAACTTTTGAAACAAGTTCGTTCAGATGAAAAAATATAAACAGCGACCGGAAGTGGCAAACATACCTTTTCCAGTCGCTGTTTTTCATATTATTTTCAATTGATTTCTCAAATACGGATGATAAGCAAAATGTTTTTTCATAACTGAATTCAGCTTTTCAGACCATTGGCTTTGAAAATTTAACTATCGTGTGAATAGTGATTTAATATTTACTACAATTCAAAAAAGCAATATCAGAAGATGAATAATCATTGACAAATGTGAAAACATAGATTATAATAAATCGTAGAATTACAAAGGCAATGATAATTCAACGACAGGAGGAGTGCAATTGAATAATAAGTCAGTCTTAGAGAATCCGGAACGTTTAAAAGCTTTGCTCCAAGAAAAGGGCGCATATTATTTAGCCAAGTCAAGTGACTATTTCTCTGGGATACCATTGGAATATGATGCCAGAGTAACTCGGTTTGAATCAATAATGAATCAGATTAAAATTGAAGAAAAACAAACGGTTTCGTTGCTTATGGAACTTGTAGCAGATAAAAAAATCACAATAGAAAAAGCTGCTTATTTCGCCCGAATGAAAATGGAAACATTCAAAAGTAAAGCTCAGGAAATTGCAAGTGAGAAAGAATACGCCGAAAACAATAACAGTGGTTCAGGAGCCATAGCTCCAAAAACATATAGTGATTCTAAACTCAAATCACTTGTTATGGATGAAATTAACGAAGGGTATTCTATCCCTGTTGTTGCCGCTTACTTTGCACAACCTATTGAAAAAGTTGAAGAAATAACAGGGCTGAAATCTGAAGTATCACAATTGGAATACGACATTATAAATGATCTTTTATTTTACAGAGAAGACGTGTCAGAAGATGATATCATTGATACTATGGCCGATCTGATTTACGAAGGAGTCCTGAATATTTCAGAAGCTGATGACATAATGCCAATACATCTTGAGGAGTTTTTACGTGAAACCGGATTGGATAAAGAATACACATCTGAAGGAAAACTTATGATCAGAACAAATGTAGACAGAATCATTGATGAATGTATGAACTGTATTGTTGAAAACGTTAATACTGCCGATATTGAGATTTTTTATCATCTTATAGACAATGGTTTTTATGATCTTACTGAATGGTTAGATGACTACTTTCAAAAGACTCATAGCGACGAGCGTGACCAGGTAGCCAACGTAGTTTGCGGATCTGTAAGGCATTATGAAAGAGAGGGACGTGTAAATGTGTGCAAAGCAATTGAAGAAATGAAGGCGGATGCTAAGGCTGAGGGAACGGCTGAAGAAAAAAGAAAAACTGCTATAGAATGCCTCGTAGCCAATATTCCAGTCGAAACGATAGTTCAGATAACAAAGCTCTCTCTTGAAGAGGTGCTCAGACTTGCAGAAGAGTTAAAAAACGCGGAAACAAAATAATTTTTTATTCAAACCATACCAAATAAACTCCGCCGGAACTGCTAAGACTACACAGGTCCGTCGATTGTTGCTTTTTAAGCGTTCCATATCAATACTTCTCGATGCGTATATAATAATCATAGATAAAAAAATAACCACAGAGTTTACGGCTAACCCGTAAGCGCTGTGGTTTATTTTTTGTTATTCAAATCCGGAGCCACAGCATTATTTGCTTGAAAATCACACCATCACAAGCCATAAATTCCCGATATATATCATTTCCGAAATCATTTTCCAGCTACAAACCAATCAAATTCAAATTTATCTGGTTTCGGGGTTTTAAGTAAATCAGCTAAAAACATCAGGGATTGAAAGCGATATCAGGGATAGAAAATGAATTCAGAAAACGAGATTTTTGCAAGGAGCAACAACCTGAATACATGGAGGTATTATTATGGGAATGGTAGTTAGAACTAATATGGCAGCTATAAATGCCAACAATTCATTAGCACAGGCTTCAAAGGCTCAGCAGAAGGGTATGCAGAAACTTGCTTCAGGTTTCAAGATCAACTCAGCAGCAGACGATGCTTCAGGTCTTGCAATTTCTGAAAAGATGAAGAATCAGATCAAGGCTCTTGATACTGCAAAAGACAACTGTGAAGACGGCGCTAACCTCATTCAGACAGCTGAAGGTTACATGGCTGAAACCCATGACATCCTCACAAGAATGACAGAACTTGCTGAAAAGGCAGCTAACGGAGTTCTTAAGGATGAAGACAGAAATGCTCTTCAGGATGAAATGGATCAGCTCTGTGCTGAGATCGACAGAGTGGCTTCAACAGCTAACTTTAACGGTCACAAGCTTATGGATGGTTCACTTGGCAGCACTAACGCTATCGGACTCACAAGTTCAGCAACGTCCGGAAATCAGTACACTTATTCAAGTGCTGCCGGAGCATCTGGATTAAGACTTCAGATTGGTGAATCTTCTACATCAGCAGATAAGCTTCAGGTTCAGATCAATAGCTTCCACACTGATACTCTGTTCAGTAATGTAAGTGGATTTGTTAATAAGACAAATGATTCGAGCGACTTTACTGGACTGGCTGCTACTGGTGGTACAAGAGGAAACTATGTCGGATCAGGTTCAAATGTACACGGTGGTTCAAATGCTTCAATGTATCAGTCAGCTATCTCAATAGATATCACTGATAAAGACAAGGCTTCAGCAGCAGCTGACGCTATCCGCCTCGTAAGCAGCTACGTTTCTGATGAACGTGGTAAGCTCGGTGCTCAGCAGAACAGACTTGATCACACTGTAAACACACTTGCTACAGCTTCTGAGAATACTCAGGCAGCTAACAGCCGAATCCGTGATACAGATATGGCTAAGGAAATGATGGCATATACATCTAAGAACGTTATTGCTCAGGCAGCTCAGTCAATGCTTGCTCAGGCTAATTCACAGCCACAGAACGTTCTTTCACTCCTTCAGTAAATAATACTTTGGAGTGAATGTAAAAGCTAATTAAACTACTTAAATAAATGATATAGGATTATGGGAATACAGGGCTATGGTGCTTCGTCACTGTAGCCCTGTGTTATTTCAGAAAGGAATATGAGTTATGAAAGCACATACAGAGGAAAAAAGAGAGCTAATACTTTCAATCGGTATGATAGTCAAAAATGAAGAAAAAGTGCTTGAAAGATGTCTGAAATCCCTGCAGCCTCTTATGAAAGCGATACCGAGTGAGCTTATTATAGCGGATACTGGTTCTACAGATTCTACTGTTGAGATAGCAAAAAAATATACTGATAATGTATTTCATTTTGAATGGATAAATGATTTCGCCGCTGCAAGAAATTCAACCCTTGAAAAAGCCAGGGGGCAGTGGTATATGTTCATTGATGCTGATGAGTACTTTGATGAAGATGTCGGTGAAATGATTCATTTTTTCAATATACCAGAACTACGTAATAAATATAAAACACTCGAAGTAACTTTAAGAAGCTATATAAATCCTGAAAAATCAGAATATCGTGATGGCTGTCTTGCAAGATTACACAGAATTGATGATCCGAATGATCCTGTTCATTTTGTAGGCTCTATACATGAAGGAATATGGCTTAGACAACCTCTGGGGTATTTTTCGACGATAGTACACCATACCGGATATTGCTTTTCATCTGAACAACAAAATATAGATAAGAAAAACAGAAATCTGGAACTGATGCGTGAAGAATACAGGAAAAATCCGAAAGATCTTCGTATGTTGTGTCACCTGATAGACGGTACAAGTTATGAAAATGACGAAAAAGAAAAGTATATATCGGAAGCCTTGATCCTTGCAAAGGAAGAGCGAAGACACTTGTATTCAAATGTAATTTATATGCAGGCTGTTCAGAATTTACAGAATACAAAACCTGAATATTGTCTGGAATTATGCCAAGAATATTATAACACTTCAGATGATGCTGAAAAATGTGTAGCGACAGTAGCTATTGCCATGACAGAGGCAAAGATACTCTCAGCTTTAGCCAGATATAAAGAATCATACAACGCATTCTGCCACTATTTTAATCTGTATGAAAAATACAGGAAAGATGAACTTATTCTCACTGACGCTTCCGCACATCCAATTGACGGACTTACTGAATCTGAATATATTCGTTATAACTGTATGGCAGCACTTGATCTGAAAAGGATCAAGGAATATGAAAAAGCGTTCAGCCTGCTCGATAAGTTCAATATAACTGAACTTGACGGAGAAGATTTCAGAAATGTTCTCGGATCGATAAGAGAGATATGTCAGGATATGAAAAAGTATGATATGCTGGCATACTATTATGAAAATATTATGAAATGCAAGGATGAAAACAAACGATCACTTGCATTATACATGATGGAAAGCACATACTATTCTATCATCGGCAAGGATAAAAGAATGGATTTCGCCAAAGATATAGTTGAGAGTAATGCAAAAGGCCGATACTGTGATCTGATGAAACTTGTAATAAGCCAGAATGAAGAAGATTTCACAAAGAAACTTTTGGAGTTTATTAACAGTACAAAAAACTGGAAAGACGGCTATACAGAAGCAATATATCTGGCTGTTAAACATAAACTTGATATCAGTGATTCAGTTGACAGAATGAATGCTGTGGAATTCAGAACCAAGCTTGAACTGATAGCCAATAATCATGATGACTTTGCTGGTTATGTACTCGAATACGGTATTCCTGAAAGTTACACAGCAAGCATAAAAAAATTTCTCTGGATAGTTTCTGTGTATGAGAAAGCTTCATATCGCAGTTTCATTCTTGATGATAATCAAAAATATGAACTATATATGCGATTTACAAATCTGTTAGGCGAATATGTCTCAAACATCTATAACCCGGAACTGTTGAAGGATGAATCTGATGTAGAAGTATTGCCGCCTCTTCACAGATTCGGCTATTATATGTTCAAAGCCAATAACGCACTTGCTGCCGGAGAAAGAGTAGAATATATACGTGAAATGAAAAAAGCACTTGTAAACTGTGAATCAATGAAGGAAATAGTTGAATTTCTGCTGGGACAGTTCAAGAAATTGATGGGAATTTAATCATGAGTTCAGATAAAATTATTTCAGTTTATGCAGATGATCAGGAATCGTCTGAACAGAATGATCTGTTTCAGAAAAGACATGAAGTTTGCGAATTTATCAAAGAAAAAACTGAGGTAACCATTGTAGTTATCGCATACAACAGACCCGAAGTGACCAGGCTGTGCATAGAAAGCTTACTGAAATACACCAACGGTATAAATTACAAACTTGCACTTGTATATAATGATAATCCAGGGAACGAAGATATTCTTGAATACTTTAATACTGTTGAATATCAAAACAAAGTAGTCATGCATATAAGCAGAAATGCAGGTGCTGCTTTTGCGTATCAGCAGATAATGAAATATGTCGAAGGAAAATATATCGTTCATCTTCCAAATGATGTTATAGTTACACCAAACTGGCTGAACAACCTGATAAAATGTGCAGAATCAGATATAAGAATCGGAATGGTCAATCCTGTTTCATCTAATGTAAGCAATCTCCAGCAAGTGAATCTGAAATTTAACAACTATGAAGAAATGCAGGATGAAGCACGTAAGTTTAATATATCTGATCCAAAGAAATGGAGTGAAAGACTCAGGCTCATAACACTTGCCACTCTTTTTAAAAGAGAATGTTTATCGATAGTCGGAGATATATTTGATCCAGGATTTGCACATAACTTTGGTGACGATGATATAACTTTTCGTGTTCGTCGTGCAGGTTACAAAGCGATACTTGCAGAAGACACATGGGTGCATCATGATCATAAACGTGATAATATGAGTTATGAAGATGCAGAAAAATATAATGAAAATCTGATGATAGGCCGGAATCATTTCAGAGAAAAATATTATGGAATAGATGCATGGGACGATGTGAACAATTTTATTCCGGAAATACTTCCGCATATTCGCAAGCCGGATAACGACAAATGTACTGTGCTTGGAATAGACGTACGTTGTGGAACGCCGATTCTGGAAATTAAAAATCAACTTCGTAAACAGGATGTATTCGATACAGAGTGTTGTGCGGCAACATTCGAAGGAAAATATTTTATAGATTTACAGACTATATGTGGTGCAGATAATGTTGTGACTTGCAGTGCAGTTGAGGTTTCAGATAATTTTCCTCCAAAGGCTTTTGATTATATTATTATCGGTGAGAATATTAATGGATATTCGGAACCGTACAAAGTGATAAAAAATGCATATTCTCTTTTGAAAAAAGGTGGAAATTTGTATTTTTATCTTAAAAATACGTATGATATTTATCAATTTCTTAATGTGATTGGAAATCGTGATGTTCGTCCAGAGAAATTTGCTTACAATATTCCTGTAGAAACATTTATAGAAGATTTAAATACCATGAGGATAAATTCTGAGATTATAGGTGTAGTGCCATATTATAACCTTCCAGTAGAATTTATACAAGAGATTAATAATAAAATCGATATATTAAAAAAAGACAAATGGGAAGAAACAAGTGCAAGATTGACCATGGATAAAATCATTGTCAAGCTTTCGCTATAGTTTAAGGAGTTGTATTATTATGTTTAAGTTGAATAATAATAGCATTATTTATGTAGGGTGTCCAGCTTTTTTTAAAACCGGAGGTACAGAACTAGCACATCAATTGGTTTTTGAATTAGTCAACTTGGGCGCTGATGCCAGGATTTTATACTATGATTACCATAATGGAGAAGAATCTATAAATCCGGCTTTTCTGAAATATGTAGAAACATTTGAAACTTTAGAAAATGTAATAGACAGTAATGATAATGTAATCATTCAACCAGAGGTTTTTCCACAGCTGTTAGATAGTTTTCAAAATATGCAGAAGGCAGTGTGGTGGATGAGTGTGGATAATTTCCAAAGGACGGATGGATTTTTTAATTGCGTCAAAACTTTTGGTTTTGATAATGCTTTGGAACTGTATAAAAGTGGGAAAATACCGCTTCGAGAATACATGTTTTCTAATGATACAATTCACTTTTATCAAAGTGAATATGCAAGAATGTATCTTATTTCTAAAGGAATTGACGAAAATCACATATATCCACTATCAGATTATATTAACAGTTCTTTTTTTGAACAAGATCATAATTCTGCAAAAGAGGACATCGTTTTATATAATCCTAAAAAGGGACTGGAATTCACAGAGAAATTGATTTCAAAATCCAATGGATTTTTAAACTGGTTTCCTATTGAGAACATGTCAACAGAAGACGTTGCATATCTATTATCTAGAAGTAAGGTTTATGTTGATTTTGGAAATCATCCAGGAAAAGACAGATTTCCAAGAGAAGCGTGTGTATCCGGTTGCTGTATTATTACCGGAAAAAGAGGAAGTGCCAATAATGACGTAGATTTACCTATTAGCGAGGAATATAAATTTGAAGATAAGGACGATAATATAGATGCGATTATTCATAAAATTGCGATTTGTCTTAGAGATTACGATAAAGAGTGCGTAAAATTTGAAAATTACCGTAATACGATAAAAAAAGAATATGATAAATTTGTGACTGAAGTTAAGTGTTTGATAAAGTGAAATAGGTGAATGCGATAATCACGCTCTTATAATTATTTCTTACTATCACAATCACAATTGACGATATATTATAGAAAAATCGGATAAAGTATCTAAAACCAGATGAGATGCATTCATCTAAATGGTTTGATATAAAGGTGATAAAATATGAAATTCAACTATTTAGTAGTAGGTTCTGGACTTTACGGAGCGGTATTTGCACATGAAGCGAAAAAAGCCGGTAAAAGCGTACTTGTTATAGACAAGCGTCCGAACATTGCCGGAAATGTTTATACTGAGAATATAGAAGGGATAAATGTTCATAAATACGGCGCACATATTTTCCACACCAACAATGCAGAAGTGTGGAGATATATTAATCAGTTCGCAGTGTTTAACAGATTTACGAACAGTCCGGTGGCCAATTACAAGGGGGAACTTTATTCGCTGCCGTTTAATATGTACACATTCAACAAGATGTGGGGAGCGGTAACTCCTGAAGAGGCAGCCTCCAAAATTGCTGAACAGCGTAAGGAGATTACGGGTGAACCGAAAAATCTGGAAGAGCAGGCAATATCACTTGTCGGACGTGATATATATGAAAAGCTTATCAAAGGATATACTGAAAAGCAATGGGGACGTGACTGCAGAGATCTTCCTGCGTTTATAATAAAACGTCTGCCAGTGAGACTGACTTTCGATAACAATTATTTTAACGCACTGTATCAGGGAATCCCAGTCGGAGGATATACTCAAATGGTGGCGAAAATACTTGAAGGTATTGAAGTGCGTCAGAATACAGATTATTTAGAACACAAATCTGAACTTGATGCACTTGCGGAAAAAATCGTTTATACTGGTCCGGTTGATGCTTACTTTGATTTTAAACTCGGTACTCTTGAATACCGGAGCGTTCGCTTTGAAAACGAGCTGCTGGATATCCCGAATTTTCAGGGCAATGCTGCGGTGAACTACACAGACTGGGAAACGCCATGGACACGTATAATAGAGCATAAATGGTTTGAGTTCGGACGTGATGCTGATGGAAACGAAATTCCGAAGACAGTTATATCAAGAGAGTATTCTTCAGAATGGAAACCAGGTGATGAACCGTATTATCCGGTGAATGATGCAAAGAACAGTGCTCTGTACGCACAGTATAAGGAACTTGCAGATAAAGAGCCAAATGTCATTTTCGGAGGCAGACTTGGCGAATATAAGTACTATGACATGGATACAGTAATTGCAGCAGTGCTTGACCTCTGCAGTAAAGAGCTGAAATAAGAGAACTGGACGTAAATGATGAAGAATCAGTATACTTGCTGATTTGGTCAGAGACGGTCTCTTAACGATTGATGTTGCTGCTGAAAGGAAAATGACTATTCATGAATTTGCAGTTTGTGCAGGAATAAAAAAAGTCAGAAGTAAAGCAGCTTTATCTCAGCGCTGCCTATACAGGCAAAGGGGACATTGAAATTGAAGTCACGATGCTGAACATCAACTTCGGAAAGAATAAGAAACTACTTGAAGCCTGTAAGCCTTCTTCGTACCGGAGGGTTATCAGCTTCTTTTATCGCCAAAAACTGTATGCTTTCAGAAGAAGTCGTCCGCAGACTGGCTGATTCATTAGGTGTTTCTGTTATTTAATGCGGAATCAGAAATATGAAAACAGCGGTCGGAGTAACCTCCGACCGCATACATAATCGATCACACTTTAACGATTTAAATCATGATGAGATTTGTTCTATTCCAGCTTTCTCTTTAAACTCATCGACAGTCATGCCGGCACGGGATGCAGCATCTTCGATGGTAAGAATGCCGTCCGAGACAATTCCTAAGAGAGTTGAAAGCAATTTTATCTCGCCTTCAGCTCGACCTTCTTCAAAGCCGTCGTCAAACCCATCAGCTCTTTCTTCAGCAAGGGTACGGGCTTCGTCATATTCAGTAAGACACATAATCTTCACCTCGGCTTTATTCTTAAGGAGAAAAGGTCTGATAAGAGCATCTTTGTCCATCTGATCGAGAGCAGTATCAATTGCCTTTTCAAGTGAGTTCATCGTTTTCTGATTATTACGGATAGTATCAACGAACCATGAATATTCCTTCAGTGGTCTGCATGCATCCAGAAGTTTCTTGTTATGATCATAGTTTATGTTGATCATAGTAACTCTGACTTCGATATCCGGATCTTCCACACCGAAAGCGCCCGCAAGAATATTCCAGCAAAATTTATTATGCCATAGAATTATATAGATGTCAATATAATGGTTGTGTAAATACTTCCAAAATTTCGCTTACCGAAAAAGGAAAAGCTATCACATAAAAAGAAAGCAGTCAACCGAAGAATCTGGCATGACTGTTGAAGAGCTTAAAGAAAAACAGGGATACACAGGAAAAACTTTCGGGGAATTAGCTGAGATTGCTGCGTCGCTTGACAAAGAGTTTGTACTTCCGAAAAAATCGTCGTAATAACATATTAGCCGCGGAGTTTACGGTCAGTTATCTGTAAACTCTGCGGCATTATTTTTATATACGAACAAAACACCGCCACCGGATGTACACACTGTGCAATCCGGCGGCGGTGACCCTATTAATCATAATTTTTAAAGAAGCTCATCCCCATAAGCCTTTAGTAGTTAATAATTGCTTTCAGCTCAGTAAATTACTGAAGGAGTGACAGAACGTTCTGTGGCTGTGAGTTAGCCTGTGCGAGCATAGACTGAGCAGCCTGAGCGATAACATTCTTAGATGTGTATTCCATCATTTCCTTAGCCATGTCTGTATCGAGGATACGTGACTTAGCTGCTGTTGTGTTCTCAGATGCTGTAGCGAGGTTGTTTACTGTGTGCTCGAGACGATTCTGCTGAGCACCAAGCTTACCTCTTTCATCTGAAACGTAGCTTGATATAGCACGAATAGCATCAGCGGCTGCAGAAGCGGAATCTTTATCTGTGATATCAATAGATACTGCATTGTCATAAGTGGAAGCAGTGTTCTTTCCTTCCTTCAACTTTACAGTAGCTGTTGCATCCTGATTATCGCTATCGATTGAAGTGTTCTTTACACCGTCAAGTTTTCCAAAAAGAGCATCTGTATGGAAGCTGTTGATAGAAACGTTAAGACGATCAGCACTTGTTGAAGATTCACCAATCTGAAGATTGATACCATTTGTTTCAATGCCGTCATCATACATTTCAGCAGCTGCTGCATTATACTCAAATGTTGTATCTGTATCAGCATCAACAGTCATTTTGGCATCTGTACCTATTGTTACACCGTCATCGGTTTTCCAATCAGTACCATCGAAAGTGAATGTAGCACCAGCATTTTTAGTAGCTGCTGAGAACTTTAAACCGTTAGCAGATGTACCGGCACCAGTGTCGTCAATTGTAACTTTATCGCCTTTCTGAGCTAAAACGGTAATTGTCTGCGCATTGCCTTCTGATCCAGGCTTCTGTTCCTTAACAGAAACTGTTGCCTTTGTTAAGTCAGAGCCTGCTGTTGGGTTGGCTGAAACTTTATATGTAGCACCGTCAACTAAGCCAGCGTTCTTTTCTACTTTACCGCCGCCTAAATCATTACCACTAACTGTAGGTGCATTTACTTTAAAGCCATCTTTGTCAACGTTAAGTGTAACAGCTTTTTTACTTCCTAAATCACCATTAAGAAGCTTAACACCATTAAAGTTAGCGGTTGAAGCCATTCTGTCGATTTCGCCACAGAGCTGATCCATTTCGTTCTGAAGTGCATTTCTGTCTTCATCCTTAAGGAGACCGTTAGCTGCCTTTTCAGAGAGTTCAGTCATTCTTGTAAGGATGTCGTGAGTTTCCTTCATGTAACCTTCAGCTGTCTGAATCATGTTAGCGCCGTCTTCGCAGTTATCCTTGGCTGTATCAAGAGCCTTGATCTGATTCTTCATCTTCTCACTGATTGCGAGACCTGAAGCATCGTCCTTAGCTGCATTGATCTTGAAACCTGTATAGAGTTTCTGCATGCCGTTCTGCTGAGCCTTTGAAGCCTGTGCTAATGAATTGTTGGCACCTAAAGCTGCCATATTAGTTCTAACTACCATTCCCATAATAATACCTCCATGTATTTAGGTTGTGCTCCTTGCAAAAATCTCGTTCTCTGAATTCATTTTCTATCCCTGATATCGCTTTCAATCCCTGATGTTTTTAGCTGATTTACTTAAAACCCCGAAACCAGATAAATTTGAATTTGATTGGTTTTGAGCGGCATACAGTACAGTTTTGTTTTTGCAGGAAGTACTTATTCGACAGATAGGAAATAAATTGAATTTGCGTATTAGTATCATATATAGTACAATAAGTCAGTGAACATCAATCCGCTTTTGATGTTCACTAAATTTTTAATTACAGGAGTACTATTATTATGTCAAATGAAACATCAGAAATTACATCCGGCTGCGGCGATTTAACAGAGATCACGCTTCGCAGGCTTCTTGAACAGTGGGTGGATGAAGTTCTGCTTCCGGGTAATTACAGTAACGGTACCGTAACAGCTTACAGTTCGGTTATTCGTCGTATAAATCTGGATGAGATCGCTGATTTAAAGATAAGTGAGATCGAACCGGATCTGCTGCAGAATTATTTCGACAAACTCTGCAATGGCGGCAAAAACGGATGTGCTCAGGTGAGTACGGGATATATGCGTATTTTTGCAGCGGTTCTGCACAGCTCTTTCCGTTTTGCGGTGTTTCCTAAAAAATATATCGAATCAGATCCGATGCAGTATGTCCGCATCAGTCTTCCGAGAGAACAGTCACTGGTACTGGATCCCGTTAATATCCGCAGAAATGAGAACATGATCATATCACACAGACAGTTCTGTACTATTATAAAGTATCTTGAAGAAAAGAAAAACGCTGCTTTGCTTCCGATACAGATTGCATATTATACCGGGCTGAGACTCGGTGAAGTCTGTGCGCTGCTCTGGCGGGATATAGATTTGGATGAACAGTGTATCACAGTCAGACGGAGTATGCGTTATAATAATGTGCGTCATAAGATAGAAATAGGACCTGCCAAAAGAAACAAAGTCCGAATAGTTGATTTCGGAAACAGGCTGGCCGAGATCCTTAAACGTGAAAAATCAAGACAGAAGGCGCTTGAAGAAGGTGCTCTTAAATACACCAACTACTGCAGAAGAGTCTGTGAAAACGGCCGTGAGCACTATGAGATATACGCCCTTGAAGACGGCGAACCTGTACCGTCTGATCATCAGAAACTGTCATTTGTTTGTATAAGAAACAACGGAAAATTTGAAAGTCCAGATACAGTTTCAATAATGTGTCGTTCGATAAGAAAACTTGACGATAAACTCTGCGGTTTTCATTTCCATATCCTGCGCCACACCTACACCTGCAACCTCCTCGCCGCCGGTGCCGCACCGAAAGATGTCCAGGAACTGCTTGGTCATTCAGACATCAGCACCACAATGAATATCTATGCCCATTCAACCAGAAAGCATAAAAGAAAAACTGCTATGCTGCTGGATAAGATGAAGGATTGATCTTATCAAATCGGATTATATTTATTACGCCGGAACTGATAATCGCCCGCAGTTCCGGCTTTTTTTCTATGCATCCGGCTGATAGACATTCTTTTACACTGGCGGCACAAAATTGAATTTCTATATTAATCCTATATCAATCATTGACATCCAGTTATTAGTATGGTATAATTACAATCAAGAACATTAATGTCATCAAAACACTATTTACATGATCAGCTGAATTATGATAGAATAATAATAAGGAAACGGAGAAGAAATATGAGTATTGAAGATCTGAAGGATTTGATAATCAGAAATAAGATAATGTGGACAACTCATTGTCTGCAGCGCATGGGAGAACGTGATATAAAAAGAGACGATGTTAAGCATTGTGTAATGAATGGCGAAATCATTGAACAATATCCGGATGATTTCCCTAACCCAAGCTGTCTGGTTTTTGGTATAACACTTTCAAACACTATTCTTCATGTGGTGGCTGGTTCTGATGGAGATAATATCTATATTATTACTGCGTATTATCCATCAGAAGACAAATTTGAATCCGATATGAAAACAAGGAGGAATTAAAAAATGTGTATGTTCTGTAAAAACAAAACTTATATTGAATCTACAACAACGCACGTTGTTAATTATCGAAATTCCGTAATCATAATAAAAAATGTTCCTTGCCTGGAATGCGAGCAATGCGGTGAAAAGTATTATACCGATGATGTTGCCGAAAAACTTGAAAAGATCGTAGAAACAGCTAAAACTCTTATGCAGGAGATTTCGATAGTCGATTATAAAAGCGCTGCATAAGTCAGTGAGAATGATTTGTACTGATTTAAGCCGGAACTGCAAAACCCACGTAGTTCCGGCGTTTTTCATTTTTAGCCTCCCTGTGCTGGTATTAAGTTGTGCATCCTGCACATAAAAACACATTTTTAATTATGAAATGTTAACCCTTTAACTTTCTCTTTAACGGTCGATATATAAGATGTAAGCAAAAAACACACTGGCAAACAGTTCAGAGACTGAACGTAGGGCCCACGGGATGACGAAGAACCGAATGTCAAACAAACCAAAACATACGCGAAGGAACATGGATGTTTCTTCAAAATCAATTCGTTCCTCAAAAATCGAAAGCTCTTGAGTGTTGGTTTTCAATAAAAGGAAACCAATCAAATTCAAATTTATCTGGTTTCGGGGTTTTAAGTAAATCAGCTAAAAACATCAGGGATTGAAAGCGATATCAGGGATAGAAAATGAATTCAGAGAACGAGATTTTTGCAAGGAGCAACAACCTAAATACATGGAGGTATTATTATGGGAATGGTAGTTAGAACTAATATGGCAGCTATAAATGCCAATAATTCATTAGCAAAGGCTTCAAAGCAGCAGCAGGCTGGTATGCAGAAACTTGCTTCTGGTATTAAAATCAACGCAGCTAAGGACGATGCTTCAGGTCTCGCTATTACTGAGAAGATGAAGAATCAGATCAAGGCTCTTGATACTGCTAAGGATAACTGCGAAGACGGCGCTAACCTCATTCAGACAGCTGAAGGCGGCATCGGTGAAATTCATGACATTCTTACAAGAATGACAGAGCTTGCCGAAAAAGCTGCTAATGGTGTTCTCGAAGATACTGATAGAGATAAGCTCCAGAAAGAGATGGATCAGCTTAGTGGCGAAATCGACAGAATCGCTACTACTTCTAACTTCAATGGTCAGAAACTTCTTGATGGTTCGCTTGGTAGCAATGGTTATGTTAAGATTAATCAGTCAGTTGTTACAAAGGAGCAGACTTCATATGCGAAGGCGGGTATGAAGACTCATGGTAAAGCTACTACAGTAACAACTGAATTCACCACAAAAGGTGTAGCTCTTTCGTTTGCAAAGACCAAACCAGGCGATATAGTGAAAGATACGGCTGCGGAAGGTTCAAGTGCTGGAATTAAGCTTCAGATTGGTGAAACTTCTACATTAGCTGACAAACTTGAAGTAAAGATTAACAGTTTCCACACAGATTCTTTGTTTGCTGGAATTGCTGGATATAGAAATAAATCTGTAGATGGTTCTGATAAAGCTGATAATGACGCAGTAGGTAAGATTAGAGCTAATTCAATGGATTATGGTGACGGCGGAAAAGTATCAACTTATAAGCAGGCAGTGTCTATTGATATTTCAGATCAGGATAGTGCTTCTGCTGCTGCCGATGCAATTCGTCAAGTAGCAAACTACGTATCAGAAGAGCGCGGTAAACTGGGTGCTCAGCAGAATAGACTTGAACATACAGTTAACAATCTCACAACAGCTTCTGAGAATACAACGGCTGCTAAGTCACGTATCTTAGATACTGATATGGCTAAGGAAATGATGGAATACACAAGTAAGAATGTTATTGCGCAGGCTGCTCAGTCTATGCTTGCACAGGCTAACTCACAGCCACAGAACGTACTTTCACTTCTTCAGTAATTCATCATTCTGATTAAAGCTGACAGACAAGTAAAAATAAAAACTACGATTAAATAAATGATATAGGGTAAGGGATACAGGGCTATAGTGATTCGTCACTGTAGCCCTGTTAAGTTTTTACAACGAGGAGATCTGAGAAATGAAAGCACATACAGAATTAAAAGAAAAACAGATTATTCTTTCTATAGGAATGATAGTAAAAAATGAAGAAAAAGTGTTGGAAAGGTGTCTTAAATCACTTCAGCCTCTTATGAAAGCAATACCATGTGAACTAATTATCGCTGATACGGGTTCTACTGATTCTTCGGTAGAGATAGCAAAGAAATATACTGATAATGTATTCCATTTTGAATGGATCAATGATTTTGCTGCTGCAAGAAATTCAACACTCAAGAAAGCAAAAGGAGTCTGGTATTTTTTTGTTGATGCAGATGAATATTTGGATGAAGATATTCATGAAATTGTTGAGTTTTTTAAAATTCCTGAGTTATATAATCACTATAGGTGCGCTGAAATAGCTATGAGAAACTATACAGATAAAAACAGACTAAATTATGATTCATGCTTATTACCTCGGTTTCACAGAATCAAAAATGTTAATGATTTCGTAACATTCGAAGGCGCTATTCATGAAACGATTTATATTCGATATCCGCTAGGATATTTTCAAACAATACTGCATCATACCGGATATGCTTTTAATTCAGATTCTCAATTTGGAAATAAACTTGAAAGAAACAGACAGCTGATGCTGGAAGAATATAAACATACAAAGCCGGATAATCGTTCTCGAATTCTAACTTTATTGTTAGATGGAGCTTTTTTTCATCCTGCAGAAAGAGCGCAATATATTAAAGAAGGGTTGGAATTAGCTCAAAAAGATACAGCAAACATGTTTTCCAGGGCATTATTTTTACATGCGATTTCTTACTATAGCGAAACTGATAAATTGCGAGCTCTTAATTTATGTAATGATTACTTTAACGTTTATCCTCAATGTGATAAGTATGTTGCAACCATAGATGTCATTCAAACTAAAGCTCAACTATTGGCTCAAATAGGAAAATATAAAGAAGCTTATGGATCATATGTTGATTATTTTGGTTTATACCAAAAATTCAAAGAGGAAAAATTGGAAATAACAGATTTGACTACGTGCACATTAACAGGTGTTCGGGAGTCGGTTTTCTTTAAAAATAATATGGATGCTGTTAGTTGTTTAATAAACTCTAATGATTATGAAAAGGCATTTGATTTTATTAACTCTTTTGACCTTGATAGTATTAAAGATACTGAATATTCTCTTTTTATTTTAACCATAAAAAATCTTTGTATAAAAAGTAAGACTTATTCAAAACTTGTAGAGTGTTATCAAAATGCGCTTTATAATAATAATACTAACAAAGTTGGAATAGTGTTAGAAACATTTGAAAGGATTTTTTATTATTATGTTATAAAAAAAGAAAGATTGCTTTTTGCAGAGTATATAGTAAAGTCAGATATGAAGGGACGTTACTCTGAATTAATGCAACTCTATATCGAACAGAATAATTCTGAATTTAAAGATCATCTTATTGAATTTATTCATTCTGTTGATAATTGGAAATTCGGTTATTCTGAAGCAATTTATCTTGCTGTTAAAAACCAACTTGATATCTCTGATGTTGTAATGAAAATAGATTCATCTATGTTTGAAGAAAAGTTGAATTTTATTGCTAATACTCATGATGATTTCGCTGAATATGTTCTGGAATATGGTGTTCCGGAAAAGTTCCTGTCAAATATTAAACTTTTTAGATGGATAGTAATAATGTATGAAGTTGCTGCATACAGATGCTTTGAACTTAATGATGAGAAAAAGTATGAATTATATATGAGATTTACTAATCTTCTTGGCGAATATATATCGAATATATATAATCCTGAACTTATTGAGAACGAAGAGGATGTAGAAGTATTACCACCGCTTCACAGATTCGGATATTATATGCTTAAAGCGAATACTTATCTTAATGATGGTAATCAGATTGAGTATATTCGTGAAATGAAGAAGGCTCTCATAAATTGCGAGTCGATGAAAGAAATGGTGGAATTTTTGTTGGAACAGTTTAAAAAGCAAGTCGGCATGTCATAAAATGTTTTATAGTTTTGTAAAGGAAGTAGCTCTATGAGAATTACACAATATAAAGGCGTTTTGGAACTTATAAATTCAGTAATTGAAGCAACAGAGTACATGAAAGAGCATAATTCGGGAGAATTATGCTCACTATGTGCTCAGTCGCTTCATTCTGTTTTAAGCACTGTAAAAGATGAAGAGAATAGTGATGAACTCATTACAATGATAAATGATGCAGTTGATTGCTTTGAAAATGAAGTTTATGATTCAGAAGATCTTATTGAATTAATAAAATCAATAAAAGAAAAAGCTGCTAAAGATCTTAAATACAGGTTAAGAGCATTGTTTGTTGCTGAACTCGGCGGTAAATGGGACTCAATGGCCAGCGTATATAAGGCGTTTACTGAACGTGATGATTGTGATGTTGACGTTGTACTACAGCCTGTTTTTAGAGAGGTAAAACTTCCGGATGGTTCTATTAGACATGAAGAGGCAAATTATGATTGGCTCACTACTATGGAAATTCCACATATACCATACAATTTATATGATATGAAAAATATTCGACCAGATGTTACCTTTTTTTCTCAACCATATGAAAGCTGTACAGATCCAATGTTTTGGCCGGAGAATATGGCTAAATATACAAGGGTAGTCTATTTACCGTATTTTGCAGCTATTACCATGAATACTGTTTCTTCGGCATTTATGTCTTTTTTTGAACTTAACACTCAAAAGTATTCATGGAGAATTGCTTGTCAGTCGGATGTGATGAAAAAGCTATACGAGAAAAATGCAACACTGAAAGGAAAAAATGTTATAGTAACTGGTATTCCAAAATGGGATTACCCAATAAGTCTTAATAAGACAAACACACCTGTACCAAAGCATTGGAAAGATAAACTTAGTGGTAGGAAAGTGTTTTTGTGGAATACACATTTTTCAGCTGATTCGTGTGGCTCACAGATATTTACAGAAAAAACGATACAGTTTCTTAATTTCTTTTTGACTAACAAAGATAAGATTGCTTTGATATGGAGACCTCATCCTATGCTGGAAACCGTAATAAAGGTTTATTATCCAGAGAACACTTGGGAATATTATCTTAACCTTAAAAGAGAAATTGAGGAATCTCCCAATATGATAATAGATAATAATCCAACATATGATAGCGCTTTTGTCTGGTCAGATGCACTTATTTCTGATTTTAGTACACTTATGGATCAGTATCTGTTTATGCATAAACCTATTCTCATGCTTACAAATGACGATATTGAAAAAGCAAGAGAGCTTTTTTCTGATAAAGAATTATGCGATTATAGCATGCTGGAGTTTGCAAATACTCAGGAAATGGTATGCAAGTTTATTGAGAATATTTGTGATGGTAATGAAAATGAATATATAGTACGTCAGGATAGTATAATACAGAAATATTTCAAGCTGGCGGATGGTGAATGCGGTAAACGTGTAACCAATATGATTGTCGATGATGTCAAAAATGAATTATTTACTTACACTAGAAGCACAGATATAATCGTATTTGGGACACTAAAAGACAGTACAGCTTGTTTAGATCAGTTTAAAGAAAACAATACAGATTACTATCTTTGTGACATGTTTATATCAGCCGAGGAAGCAAAACAATACAACACTATATCCATGGATGAGCTAAATGATATAGATTATAAATGCATTGTCGTTACCAATAAGGAATGCTTTGACATGATAAGGAATATCCTTATTGAAAATTATAATATTTCTAATGATAAAATACTTGATTTTTGGAAGTACTACAATATGTTTATTCCTCCAATGCTTTGTGATAAGCGAATGCTTGATCAGAGAATAAAGGAGTATAGTGGTCTTATACTTGGTATATCTCATACTGAGGTTGGGATTATAGCCGATAAATTTAGAAAACCATTCTGTAATCTTTCGATTTCTTCACAGGATCTGTTTTATCAGTACAGTACGTTGGAGTATATTTATGAGAAATATCCTCAAAAGATAAATAAACTTGAATATGCCATAATCGATCTTTATGATTACAATTATTTTAACTATGACACTTCTTTGTCCAAAAACATTGTAAATTACTGGATGTGGGGGGGCTATAGCTTGAAAGCTCATAATTTTGGAAATAATAAGCTGTTTGATGAAGATTATGATTCTATATTAAACAAGTTGAATGCATCACGTTATTCAGAAGGAAAAGAAAAATTACTTGAAATATGGGGTGAATATTTTCCAAACATATATAGTCATGCTGACTTTCAAGGATTTGACGGAAAGTATAACATAAGCAATAGAATGAGAATAGTAACGGACGAGGAGATAGACAATTATGAATATAACAGAGCGACAGTAACGAAAATACATGAAAGTACAATAGAGGAAAATAAGCAAATATTCGTAAAATTACTTGAGCTTCTAAAAGAAATAAATCCTAATATTAAAGTGTACACGATAGTGATACCCAAGTATATAGAAACTGAAAATCGAGACAGAGAACAATTGAGTGCACACGAAAACTATTTCAATGAAATAGTTAAGGAACTAGGTGAAAAGTATCATTTCACGCATTTGGATCTTAAGATTTTGAGTAAATTGTCACACATAAAGGAATTCTACTTTGATGCTGCCCATTTGAACTATTATGGTGCGTATATGCTCACAAAAATGTTAGATAATTTGTTGTTTGGCCAGTAATAATTGTGGAGGGATTACTGATATGAAAATGTCTGAAAGATATAAAGAGAAATTATCAGGGGAATTGGATGTAACGAGTTCTGAGTATAATGATATTCTTCTTCAATTGGAAGTAACTAATGCCTGTAATCACAGATGCTATTTTTGCCCTAACAAAGATAGCATAAGAAGGCATAAAATGATGGACATAAATTTCGCTAAAAGAATCATCAGAGAATGCAGCGAGTTTATGGGGGATAATGCTAAGATATGTTATCATATGAATGGCGAACCACTATTATATAAAGACCTTACTGAACTTGTTAAATATTCAAAAGAATTAGGCTATTCTTATTGCTTCCTTACAACTAATGGTTCTGCAGCAACGGAGGAAATGCTGATGGAATTATTTGATGCTGGATTGGACTCTATAAAGTTTTCTATAAATGCCGGTACCAGAGAAACATACAAAATGATTCATGGAAAAGATGATTTTGATAAAGTAATTGACACACTAAAATTTGTGCATAGATACAGAGAAGAAAGTAATAAAAATTATAGTATATATGTATCATGTGTTGGAACCAAGGATAATGTACATGAGTTAGAAAAGTTTGATCATGATATAAGTGATTATTGTGATGAGATAGTTTTCTATTATCCATGTGGTTATGCCGGACAAAATAATTCTCTTGCAAATGAGATGAGATGTGATATGAGCAATCTCAAAATTAATACATTCGATATTAAACATAACAGTCCATGTAATGTACTTTGGAATTCTATAAATGTTACTTGTGAAGGATACTTATCCTTATGTTGTTCAGAATCAGATAACAGATTGATTGTTGAAGATTTAAACCAAAAGTCGTTAAAAGAAGCGTGGCTAGGGGAGAAGATGAATGAGATTAGAAAAAAACATCTTCAAAATGATATTAATGATACACCATGTCTTTCTTGTATTAGCGGCGTTGATTATGATGAAAAAACTATAAACAAACGACTATTTGAGCTTTCTTTATCAGTTAGAAATGTTTCGAAAAGGATAAAGAATAAGATAGAATCATTGAATTATGAAAATACACAGGAGTTTTTTGAACACCGTGCTGAGAAATATAATCCGGATACGCCTTATTCAGTTACGATGTATCAGGACAATAATCCTCAGCTGGTGATTGAAAGAAATGAAAGAGAAACAGCTGTTTTAAAACCACTTCTTGATATAAACAAAGATTCAGCTGTACTGGATATTGCTTGTGGTATAGGAAGATGGTCTGATACTTTATCAGAGAATATCAATTGTTACTGTGGTATAGATTTCAGTAAGGGCCTTATTGATATAGCAAGAAAAAGAAACGAGGACAAGCCAAACAGATACTTTTTCGTAGGTGCTGCAAATGAAACTAAAGCAGTTATCGAAAAAAATAATCTTGGCAAATTTAACACGATACTTTTAATAGGAATATTAATGTATATCAATGATGATGATATTATAGATACCCTGGAACAAATAGCTGAAGTTGCTGATGATAAAGCTGTTATTTGTATTCGGGAACCAATAGGTATAAATGACAGACTTACTTTGAAAAATTTTTATTCAAGCGAACTTCAGGATGATTATAATGCAATATATCGTACAAAGGAAGAATTAATGACAGTGTTTAGCAATACACTGTTAAAAGCAGGATTTATAATTGAAAAAGAAGCACCTTTGTTTGATAATAACGGCTTAAAAAACAGAAAAGAAACAGAGCAGTATTATTTTATTCTTAGGAGATAAAAATGTATAATGAATCAATTGGAGTTATAGGTGGATTCGGTGGTTATGCGACACTTGAGTTTTATAAAAACTTTCTTATAACTTTTGCAAATGAAAATGAGCGTGAGTTTCCACATATAATAATGGATTGCAATTTTACAATGCCTAGCAGAACACGTGCATTACTTTATGACGAATGTTATGAAGATATAGTTAATTCCATTTGTGAATCAGTGGAAAGATTGATTGCTTATGGTGTTAAGTATATAATTTTTGTATGTGGTACAGCTCATTATTTTCTTAATGATGTTGTAAAAAGAATTCCGGAAGCCAGTGAACTTATTATAAATATAATAAATGTTACTGGAGAACAAATGTCTTTATGTGGTGATGAATCTGCTTTTATTATAGCTGCAGAAGGTGCACTGAAAAAGCAATTATATGAAACAAGCTTTAACAAGCTGAAAATAGAATGTATTTCTCCTGATGTCAATGAATACAATAAAATAAGATATTTTATTGAAATAGTAAAAAGAAATAAGTTGGAATTTCGAGTTATAGATGAATTTATAGAATTTATTGATAATAGAAATACTACAAATATTGTATTAGGGTGTACAGAATTTTCATTACTGTTAGATTATTGTTTTGCAAATTTCGATTGTATTCAAAAGGAAAAATTGATGGGATTTAAATTTTATGATCCGATGAAATTGGTATTAGAAAAAGTTAAGCTTATGATAAAGTAGCCAGGAGGGGAATATGAGCAATTTAGTTTTTCTATTCGATTTAGATTCAACTTTAACGAAAAAGGAAATTCTGCCTTTGATAGCAAGAGAATGTGGGATTTATGAAGAAATGAACAGAATAACTGAGAGTACTATGAGAGGAGAACTGCCTTTCAAACAAAGTTTTTTGAAACGAGTAGATCTTTTAAAAAGCACTCCTGTTAGTAAAGTTCGCGAATTAATTTCACGTATAGACTTAAATACAAAAATTATAGACTTTATCCAGAATAATAAAGAACGATGCTTCATAGTAACAGGAAATCTTGATGTATGGATAGAACAACTATTGCTGAATATAGGAATGGAAAAAAACATCTTTTGTTCAAAAGCAGTAGTAAAAAATGATCTTATCCAGAATGTGTTTAGTGTTATAGACAAAAATGCAGTCATTAGTCAGATGGTTTCTCCTTTTGTAGCTGTTGGCGATGGTAATAATGATGCTGAAATGATTGAAGCAGCTGAAGTTGGAATAGGTTTCGGTGGCGTACATGATATAGCTCCATCTGTTTTAGCTTGTGCTTCGCATGCTGTATATGATGAAAATAAACTTGTTGATTTATTAAATAAACTATTATAAGGAGAATTGCAATGTCGATATCTAGAACAATAGTTATAAGCTGTGCGGGAATGGGAAACAGACTTGGATTAAGTACTACCAAAGCATTGCTGGAAATAGATGGGAAACCTCTTATATTCCGACATTTAGAAATGCTTAAAGACGAAGAGGATATTCGTGTTGTTGTTGGTTATCAGGCTGAAAGAGTAATAGATGTAGTAAGCAAATACAGAAAAGATGTGTTATTTGTATTTAATCATGATTACAGAAATACCGGAACAGGTGCAAGTGTTGCACTTGCCGCTAAATACGCAAATGAATACGTCCTGTCTTTGGATGGGGATTTACTTGTTCATCCGGATGATATGAAGAAAATACTTGCTTGTGACTATGAATTTGTTGGTGGAAATCCACCGGAAACAGATGACCCATGGATGCTGCAAACATATTCGGATGAAAACGGTGAAGAAATGGTTAGTGCATTTTCAAGATGTGTTGGAAATTATGAATGGAATGGTATAACACAAATGAAAAGCGTGAAGCTGCAAAACGGACTCGGACATGTTTTTCAGTTGATTGAGCCATATTTGCCTGTCAGATTCATGAATATCAGAACTCGTGAAATTGATACTATAGGTGATTATGAAAGAGCAATTAACTGGGTTAAAAATAATTTTGAATAGAAAGATTTAGAATTGTATTCTTTTACGAAATACAAGTGAAGGGTGGGGATGATCTTTGGGACTGATAATAAACACAAACATGATGTCATTAAACCTCTTAAATGACATGAACAAAAACATTAAGAAAACACAAAAATCATCAGAGAAACTTGCTTCCGGAGTAAAGATTAACCGTGCTGGCGACGATGCCTCCGGGCTTGCGGTATCAGAAAAAATGCGAAATAAGATAGTTGCACTCGATACGCAGGTCGATACAGATGAAGAGGCAATCAATATGATCCAGACTGCAGACGGATATATGGCAGAAATGCAGAGTATGGTAGAACGAATGGTTGAACTCACGATGAAATCAACTAACGGTGTTCTTGCGGATCATCCTGATCGAGATAATCTTCAGAAGGAGATGGATCAGCTGTGCGGAGAGATGGATCGTATATCTTCTACGGCTAATTTTAATGGGATAAAACTTCTTGCAGGATCTGGTATGCAGAAGGTTCCGGAAACAACTGTTACCACAGTGCCGACGGATGTTCCTTACAGTAATCTTTTAAAGGACGCAAATAATTTCAATGGTACTCTTATTGATGAAATGGATGAACCGCAGACTGTAGAATTTCTTGCTGATGTAGCCAGGAATTATGTAAGAAGCAATGGTGGTAATAATGAATGTCTGAATGATAAAGCTGTTTATTATGCTTCAAGTGGTACACCTTCAGTTGTCGCTGCGAAAGATGCTAATGTAGGACAGTTGTTATCTCAGCTTGGTATGGATCCAAGTGATACATTAAACAAAGTGGAAACCAGTACATTTGGAAATGTCGATTATTACAACGTAATGGTCCCTTATTCTGGGTATGTTGATAATGATGATATAGGTGGAAGTCAGACATTATCACTTGTTGGAACTGCAGTTGATTCTTATATATCAGGATATGAAGATTTAAATTGCCTGAAAGGAAAGAACGTATATTATTCTAATGATGGTCAGTACGCCTTTGTTGCACCAAATAATTTAGATGGTATTGATATAAAGGCTAATTTTTTGAATATGGGCGCATCTATGCCAGTTAGCTACAAATCTGTACCGGTGAGGTTGACATATGAGTATCCGCCAAGTTACACAATACCGCCTGGAACGCCTGTCACAAAAATGGTTGATAAGAAAATTAATCTTGATTTGAAAATAGGTGAGTCAAGTACTAATCCAGACAAACTTGAATTTGAATTACACGATCTTCATACTGATCATCTTTTTGAACCAGTGTACAGTAATGTTCAAACAGGCACTAAGACAGTGGTTAAGACTGTAACTTCTTCGGGTTCAAGTCCGTATGCATCAATCGGAGGCACAAAGTCAACTCAGAATCAGTATTCATATTCAGGATCATCCGGTGGTTCTCACCAGGTGATAACTACCGTTCCGGTTTATGAAAGAGTAAACACAGGCGCTGAAACAAAAGCAAATGATGCTTCAACATATAAGAACGGAGTATCACCGGATATTTCAACTCAGGATAATGCTCTCAAGAATCTTGATGCTATAAAGAAAGTCTCTGATAAGATATCGACTATACGTGGAGAAAACGGTGCAAAACAGAACAGGATCGAACATACAATCAATGTTATCACTACTGAATCAGAAAACACAAAAGCAGCTAAAAGCAGAATTCAGGATACTGACATGGCCGTTCAGATATCACAGTATACAACGCAGAATATCATGACACAGGCAGCACAGTCACTGTTTGCACAGGCAAATGCCAAGCCGCAGGAAGTGACATCACTGCTTCAGGGTTGAATACACTTTTTAATGAAAACAGCGGTCGGAGTAACTTTAAAGCCAACTGCAATTATCATCTGAATATTATAATGAGCCACTTCTCTTTTTACCTGGCGTGAACCTTCATTTTGAACTATTAAGTATTTCTTAATAGTTGATTCCGCTTCAAGTTCTGAATCATCATAAATTCTCTTTATATGTTGATTGATCGCAGCCACACTAACATCATACAATGCTTTTGTATTGTAATTCAATAAAATAAATGATATAATATAATCAGAAACAGGCGCTTTAACCCAATATCATTCGCCGTTTATTTCTCTGAAAATATTTCCTCTGACATCTCTTGACAATGGTAATGTGCTGTGGTAAAATATATCTTGTAAACAGTTTACAAGTATATTTATTAACAGGAGATTTGTCATTTGAAAAACATATCAGAAATTATTGAAGAACAGAATAATAAAATCAGAGAACTCGAAGCTGAGCGTGATAAGCTGCTCAGTCTTCTCGAACTAAAAGTCGTTAATACCCAATACAAAGACCGGCTTTTCAAGTACATTTTCGGAAACCCGGAAAACAAACAATGGACACTTGCTCTGTATAATGCAGTAAATGGCACGGACTATACTGATTTAAACGCACTGAAACTCAACACCCTTGAAGAAGCACTGTACATGAAGATGAAAAACGACATTTCATTTATCATTCATTTTGAGATGAACCTCTGGGAGCATCAGAGTTCCTACAATCCGAATATGCCGTACCGTTTTCTTGAATATGCAGGCGCTTTATACGGCAAATACGCAGCAACGACTCCAAATTTCAATCAGTACAGCAGGACTCTTCAGAAGATTCCAGCACCAAAATGTATCTGTTTTTACAACGGAACTGAAGAACAGCCGGAAGCAAAGCAGCTTTATCTCAGCGAAGCCTATACAGGCAAAGGAGACATTGAAGTTGAAGTCACAATGCTGAACATCAACTTCGGAAAGAATAAGAAACTACTTGAAGCCTGTAAGCCGCTTTATGAATATTCATGGCTGATTGACGCAATCAGGAATCATCAGAAAAACGGTGATGAGCTTGATACTGCTGTAGACAAAGCGGTAGATGAATTACCAGACGATTTCATAATCAAACCATTCATCATTGCAAACCGTGCGGAGGTGAAGAATATGATATTTGAAGAATATGACGAAGAAAAATACATGAACCTGTTTCGCGAGGAAGGAAGAGAAGAAGGGCGCGAGGAAGGAAGAGAACAGGGACGCGAGGAAGGAAGAGAACAGGGACGCGAGGAAGGAAGAGAACAGGGACGCGAGGAAGGACGAGAAGAAGGAAGAGAAGAGGGACGCGAAGAAGGACGTGAAGAAATAGCGGCAAACCTTATTCGTACCGGAGGGCTATCAGCTTCTTTTATCGCCAGGAATTGTATGCTTTCAGAAGAAGTCGTCCGCAGGCTGGCTGATTCATTAGGCGTTTCTGTTATTTAATGTGGAATCAGAAATATGAAAACAGCGGTCGGAGTAACCTCCGACCGCATACATAATCATATTGCACTTTACCGATTTAAATCGTGATGAAGTTCGTTCTATTTCCGCTTTCTCTTTAAACTCATCGACAGTCACGCCAGCATCTTTCACGACTTACCAGTTATTCCTTTGCACTTTCCTCCAGTTCCTGCAGATATCGATCAAAGTCAGAAACGAACAACCGGTCCTGAATTACGCGGTACTTTTCAAATTCTGTCTCAGCCTTTGCTTTAGCTATCTCTGCTGTGATTTTTCCTGCATCTTTAAGGATCTCTCTGTCATCTGCCATAAGGAATAAATCAAGCCTTTTAGACCAGTCTTCCATTGTCATCGGAATATGACGTTCCGCACGGTCTTCTGCCAGATCCAGGTACGCTGATACTATACGTTCCAATGAACGCATTTCTTTTTCAGTAAGATAATTTTTGGCAACACTGACATCACTTTTTACAATTTTACCGTTTGGCGCTGCTTCCCATGTAGTCAGTCCCATATTCGGCTTGGCGGCATCAGCTCTCTCATAAATCAGTTCTGCTGCCGTATGTCCGTGCACAGCATAATGCATCTTATTCTGTACCTTTGCAAAGAACTGCTTCGTTGTTTTTGATGTACGGTCATAGTCAAGTGCTGTAGCATAGATATCTGTTATCTTCTGATAGAATCTGCGTTCGGAGAGTCTGATCTCCCGAATCTGCTCCAGCAGCCGGTCGAAATATTCTTTTGTGAGTACGGATCCGCCGTTTTTCAGGCGTTCATCGTCAATAACCCAGCCTTTGATTGTATAATCCTTCACAATGCTGTTTGCCCATTTACGAAACTGTACAGCCCGCTCGTTATTTACTTTAAAGCCAACTGCAATGATCATCTGAAGATTGTAATGTTTAGTATCACGATTTACCTGTCGCAAGCCTTCAGTTTGAACTATCCGGAAATTCCGGATAGTTGAATTCTCTTCAAGTTCTGAGTCATTATAAATATTCTTAATATGCTCATTGATTGTCCGGACATCCACATCATACAATGCAGCCATCATTTTTTGTGTAAGCCATATATTTTCATCTTCATATCGCATCTCAATGCTGTCCTGCTGATTACCGGCAGATGCAGCATAAGTCAGATATTCAGCTGCACTGGAGCAAATATTGATTTGATCTTTTTTATTACCCAAACAGGTTTCCTCCAATTTTATTATTCAGTGTATTTGCCTGATATGATTTAACATATGTGTATCGATTGATATTATATCATTTTTTTAGTAATGATTCAATAATCCGGAGAATAATTAAAATGCTCATAATGTCGTCAAATATGTACTGTATCTTGGTTACTGTCATTTTTTCCGTCCTCAAAAAACTTCACCGATCCACTGGATTTTCGTTTGATCCTGTGTTATAATTAAATCTGACTGAACTCGTTTAACTCAACAGGAAATGGTGGTAACAAGATGCTTTTAAGTATGACTAATGTAAACAAGTTTTACAACGGAAACCAGATACTTAAGGACATAAACCTTACAATAGATGAAAATGACCGCATCGGGCTTATTGGTATAAACGGATGCGGCAAGACTACTCTTCTGCGTCTTATAACCGGAAAGGAAGATCCGGACAGATTCACGGAAGAGGATGGTATTATTTCATTTGCTTCGAAGACGAACATAGGCTACCTCGAACAGATGGGTGCCCTCGACAATGAAAACACTGTCATTGAAGAAATGAAGGGCGTATTTTCCGAACTATACGCAGTTTCAGACCGTATGAAGGAGCTTGAAAAGCTCATGGCTGAAAATCCGGTCGGGTATGAAAAGCTTGCAGAGGAATATGCGCAGAAGTCATCCTACTATGAGGCGAATGACGGATACAATATAAAGGTAAAGATAAAAACCATCCTCAACGGTATGGGATTTACCGAGGACCTTTTTGACAGAGTGATCTCCAGCTTTTCAGGCGGCGAGAAGACCAGACTGGCTATCGCTAAGCTTCTTCTTGAAAATCCGAATATACTCATCCTCGACGAACCAACTAACCATCTTGATTTCAGAACGGTAATGTGGCTCGAGGACTACCTGAAGGATTACAGGGGCGCTCTTCTTATCGTATCACATGACCGTTATTTTCTTGACAAGACGGTAACTTCCATCTGTGAGATAGAAAACACCGTGCTTACAAGATACAAGGGCAATTACACGGCATTTACAAAGCTCAAGGAGGAAGCTGTTACAAGACAGCAGAAGGAATACGAGCTCCAGCAGAAGGAAATAGCGAAGATGGAGGACTACGTTGCCAGAAACATGGCCCGCGCCTCAACTTCGAAGAGTGCCAAGAGCAGAGTCAAAGCCCTTGACAAGATGGAGAGAATAGAAAAGCCGAACACTTATCACAAGGCGGCAAAGCTTGAATTCACCTTTGCTATGGATCCGCCGCAGGAAGTGCTCAAAGTTAAGGATATTGACGTTTCCGTAGGCTTCGGTGATGACCGCAAAACTCTGGTCGACGGCCTTTCTTTTGAGGTAAGACGCGGAGAAAAGCTTGCTATTATAGGTGACAACGGAATAGGAAAGTCCTCGCTTTTAAAAGTCATTCAGGAAAAGCTTCCGCACAAGGGAAAGGTCATGTGGGCAGCGAACGTTAAGATCTCCTACTTCGATCAGGAAGCTGCAAACATAAACAGAATGAATACTGTCTTCGAGGAGATACACAGCCGTTATCCGCTTCTTTCCGACCTTGAAGTGAGAAATCTTCTCGGCAGGGTAAGACTTGTGGGTGAAAATGTCTTCAAGCAGGCGGGTGTTGTAAGCGGCGGCGAGAGATGCAAGCTCTGTTTTGCCATCATGATGATGGAACACGGAAACGTGCTTATCCTCGACGAACCGACCAACCATCTTGATCTTCAGACAAAGGAAGTTCTTGAAGATGCTCTTGAAAGATTCGAAGGAACTATAATCTACGTATCCCACGACCGTTATCTTTTAAACAGGATATCCACACGTATCCTCGAGATCACCGCAAACGGCACTGAAAGTTATAACGGCGGTTTCGACGACTACATGAAGATAAAGACAGGACGCGAACAGGCGGCTGCCGAGGCGGCGGATGCTGCAAAGCAGGAACAGTTAAGAAAAGAGTATGCCGAGAAAAAGGACAAGGCGTTCAAAACCAAGGAACAGCGTAATATCGACGCGAAGAACAGGCAGCGCATACGCGACATTGAAAAACAGATGGAAGAGCTTCAGGAAGAACAGGATGCTCTTGAAGCTGAGCTCACGGACGAAAAAGTTCTTGCTGATTACAACCTGATGAATGAAAAATGCCTGAGGATAAATGAGATCAAGGAGCTCTCGAATGAGCTGTTTGATGAGTGGGCTGAACTTTCAGAAACACTGCAGTAAATGACTGATCCGTTATGCACGGAGCGCAGAGATGTGCTTACAGTGCGTGGCGATAAATAAACAAGGAAATACAGGAGGAAATACAATGGATATAAACCAGGTGCTTGCGGAGGAATTCAAGCTTCGCAGAGAACAGATTGACAACACTATCGCACTTTTCGATGACGGAAAGACCATTCCGTTTGTTGCACGATACAGAAAGGAAGTTACGGGCTCACTTGATGACCAGATACTTCGTGAGATCTTTGACCGCATGACTTATCTGCGTAATCTCGAAAAGAGAAAGGAAGAGATAATCGGACTTATCGACGAGCAGGGCAAGCTTACTGACGAACTGCGTCAGACTATCAGCAACGCACGTACTCTCGTGGAAGCCGAGGATCTTTACCGTCCGTTCAAGCCGAAGAGAAAAACAAGAGCCGGCATTGCGAAGGAAAAGGGACTGGAACCTCTTGCTGAGTTTATCATGGCTCAGAACAAGGGCGCCGATCCGAATGCCGAGGCTGCAAAATATGTTGATGCCGAAAAGGGCGTTGAAACAGTGGAAGATGCACTTGCAGGTGCTTCAGATATCATTGCTGAAAACATTTCAGATGACGCTGAACTCAGAAAGATGCTCCGTTCATATTTTCTTAAGAACGGTATCATAGTTTCAAAGGCTGCCGATGAAAATGCGGAGAGCGTTTACGAAAACTACTACGATTTTTCCGAACCTGTTGCAAAGACTGCAAACCACAGAATACTTGCGCTTGACCGTGGCGAAAAGGAAGACTTCCTTAAGGTGAGCATCGCTGCACCGGATGATTCACCGGCTGCAATGTGTGCAAACAGGTATGTAAAGAACCAGAGTGCTTCCGCTTCAATAGTTGAAGCAGCTGCCGATGACAGTTACAAAAGACTTATTTTCCCGTCCATCGAACGTGAAATAAGATCAGTGCTTTCAGAAAATGCACAGGAGCAGGCAATTAAGGTATTTGCTGAAAACTTAAGGCAGCTCCTTCTTCAGCCGCCTATCAAGAATACAGTCACACTCGGACTTGACCCTGGCTTCAGAACAGGATGCAAGGTTGCAGTTGTTGACCACACAGGAAAGGTGCTCTACACAGACGTAGTTCACATCTCAATGGGTTCTGCCGACAGGATCGAAAAGGAAAAGCAGAAGCTAAAGAGAATAATCATAAACCAGAAGGTAAATACAATCGCTATAGGAAACGGTACTGCATCAAGAGAATCAGAAGCGGCAGTTGCCGATATAATCAAGGATCTTGACCAGAAGGTAAGCTACATGGTCGTAAGCGAGGCGGGAGCTTCAGTTTACTCGGCTTCAAAGCTTGCAGCAGAGGAATTCCCTGACTACGACGTTTCACTCAGAAGTGCGGTATCGATCGCAAGAAGACTTCAGGATCCGCTTGCTGAACTTGTAAAGATCGAGCCGAAGGCCATCGGTGTAGGTCAGTATCAGCACGATATGCCGAAGGCAAGACTTAACGAGGCACTCGGCGGTGTGGTTGAATCATGTGTAAACTCAGTCGGTGTTGATCTCAATACATCTTCACACTCGCTTCTTTCGTACGTTGCCGGCATCAATGCATCAATTGCAAAGAACATTGTTGCTTACCGTGAGGAAAACGGTGAGTTCACTGACAGAAAGCAGCTTCTCAAGGTTCCGAAGCTCGGTCAGAAGGCATTCGAACAGTGTGCCGGATTCTTAAGAGTACGCAACGGAAAGAACCCGCTTGACAACACTGCGGTACATCCGGAAAGCTACGACGCTGCTATGAAGCTTATCGAGGAATGCGGTTTCAGCCTTGCTGACATAAAGGCAGGCAAGTCAGGTGACATAAAGTCAAGGGCAGACAAAATAGGAATTCCTGCTATCAGCAAAAAGCTCAACATCGGTGTTCCAACGCTTAAGGACATCGTATCAGAACTTCAGAAGCCGGGACGCGACCTTCGTGACGAGCTTCCGCCTCCGCTTATGAGAAGCGGTGACATAATGGAGATCACCGATCTTAAGGAAGGCATGGAGTTCATGGGTACGGTAAGAAACGTTATCGACTTCGGTGTTTTCGTCGATATCGGTGTTCACGAAGACGGTCTTGTTCACATTTCACAGATCTGTGACCGTTATATAAAGCATCCTCTTGAAGCAGTAAAAGTCGGGGAAGTTGTTAAGGTAAGAGTTCTTGGCGTAGATGTCAAAAAGAAACGCATAAGTCTTACAATGAGACTTGGCAAATGACGTTGACAAAGGATTTTATACGTGTTATAATTTTTTATAGAGGGATAACTCTATAGAAATTCAAAAGAAAAACAACAAAAATTCGGGGGACATGAGAAAATGTTCAGGAGAAATATAGCGATAGCTTTTCTTGTTTTTATGGTTCTTGCGGTGTTTACTACAGCCATCTGGTTTATTCTTCCGCATGACAGCAAGAAAAACAGTGACAGTAATACCGGAAGCAGTTCTTCACAGCCGATGATGAAAATATCAGATATAATCGGTGAAGCGGTTTACATGGGTTCATACAGCTCAGATACAGAAATATACGCTGAAGAACCGTTTGCAGCAAAAGATACACTTCGCAGAGCTCTGGCAAAGTCATCAGGACTTTCTGACAATGCCACAGTGATGATCGAAAGTTATAATTTTGATGACCTCAGTGTCGTGTTTGATGACGGTCGTACGATGCGTACGCTTGAACAGCCGGGCATAGGAAATGTTATGATAGTCGCTTCGATACCGAAGTTAAACGGCGATATTTTCTACGCATACAACGTTCAGATAACCGTAAAGGAATCACGTACTCCAAAGAATACTGAGGTGTCCGGAGTAACTGAAGAAATAACTACCTCAGTCGGTTTCACTTCCGCACCTTCGTGGAACTGGAAGTGGGAAGAAGAGGATGAGACCGAAGCAGTTACTACCAAAAAATCATGGTCAGCTCCTAAAACTACTACAGCAGCAGGGGCTTCCGTGAAACCGTCGGTAACAGCAAAGGTAACAGCGGCAGCAGCTCCCGTAACTGATGCACCGTCGGTAAACCCGGTAACAGAAGCACCTGCACCTTCAGTCGAACCGGATCCTCCGTCTTTTGAACCTTCCGTTCAGGAGCCGGATCCTCCGTCGGTTGAACCGTCAGCTGCAGAGCCGGAACCACAGCCGGAACCTGAGCCGGATCCGCAGCCTGAACCTCAGGCTGAAGCACCTGCGCCGGAGGGCGGTCAGGAGTAAAAGGTTTTTGTGATCAAGGAGGGGAATTGTATGGAAAAGGATTTTTTATCAGATGTAACTCTGGATTTTCTGGAGGAACAGGACGACATGATTGACATCCGGAATGACGAGCAGTTCCGTTATTCACAGATGCAGAAGAGAATCGACAGACTGATGGATCAGAACAGAAGGATCAGTTCTATCGTCAAAAATGCCGATTTGTCCTTTCGGTAAAACGAAAAATAAGTAACCGCTGACAGTATCGTCAGTGTCTGTTAAGAAATAGTTATTATACCGTGATCAGCCGGGTACTGGTCACGGTTCTTTTTTGTGTTGAAATATATTTTAGAATATGATATAATTTGTTTGTATTGCTTTACACGATAAAGTGTTATCTGACATTAAGAGGAGGAGATAATAATGTCACTGGAAGTAAAAGAACTGTCTAAAAAATACGGAGAAAAGACAGTAGTGGACAACCTTAATTTCGTAATGAACGAACCGGGCGTGTACGCCCTTCTCGGTACCAATGGTGCCGGAAAGACCACATCGCTCAGAATGATGCTCGGCATGCTTGCGCATGATACCGGTGAGGTACTGTGGAAGGGAAAGCCGCTTGATGCAGTTACCTGCAACGTCGGATATCTTGCCGAGGAGCGCGGACTGTATCCTAAGTATTCACTCATGGATCAGCTTCTTTACTTCGCTTCATTAAGAAACGTGCCGAAGGGCGAAGCACAGAAAAGGATAAAATACTGGGCTGAACGTTTTGAAGTTGAAGAATACATCTATCCGGGAAAGACAAGCAAGGGAAAGAAGATCCCGCCGAAGAAGCCTGAACAGCTTTCCAAGGGCAATCAGCAGAAGATACAGCTTATTTCAGCTCTTATATCTGATCCGGAACTTCTGATACTTGACGAACCGTTAAGCGGCCTTGATCCTGTTAATACAGATCTTTTCAAATCAGTTATCCATGAACAGATAGCAAAGGAAAAGTTTCTTATCATGTCGAGTCATCAGATGCCGACTATCGAGGAGTTCTGCACTGACATAACCATTCTTAACAGAAGCAAAACGGTGCTGCAGGGAAATCTCAATGATATAAAGAAAAGTTACGGAAGGGTAAATCTTTTCGTAAAGTGTGAAGGTGACATTCTTCCGCTTGCTGAAGAGTGCAGAGTAAAGCTTATAAGTCAGAAGGAGACTGAATATCAGTTCAGGGTCACAGGCGACGATCAGGCCAATGAGCTTCTTTCGAAAATTATAGCAAGCAGGATCGTTGTGGTAAAGTTTGAACTCCGCGAACCTTCGCTTCACGAGATCTTTGTTGAAAAGGTTGGTGCCGTCAATGAAGAAAAGTGATCTTACGGGATGGCAGAAGGTCTGTGCCTTCACCATAGCCCAGAATTACAAAAGCAAAGGTACGGTCATAGGACTGGTACTTATCTGTACATTCATATTGCTGGCAGGACCGCTTCTTTCACTTGCCGGAGGCAGTAAGATCGAAGAAGTTGTCGAAGATCTGGGAAGCTGCAAAATAGAGAATTTCTATGTTCTCAACGATACGGATATTCCTTTTGACGAAAAGAAATTCGCAGAGGAACATGCACAGTATGAAAAGGTAAACTTCGTCACTTCCGTAGCAGATGAGGAATCGGTCATCAGTAAAATGGAAAACGGAGCTACAAAAGACGTTTTCATGCACATTCACGGAAAGCAGAAGGCCGAAGGAGAAGATGAGGAAAAGTACAGAATAGCACTTTTCAGATCAAAGGACAGCGAGATAAGTTCCATGGAAATGGAGACGCTTTCGGACTCTGTAAGGGACTTTTTCTTTGAAAGCCGCCTTGAAAAAAGCGGAATGACTAAAGAAATGATAAGTATGATGGATTCTGACATTTATACACAGACGATCGATGCAAAAGATATATCGGAAGACAAGGACGACGACTTTGATGCAGTTACAATGTCAGCTGTAATATTCTACTCCATGATCGTAATGATGATCGTTCTTGTTTCCAGCCAGAAGATCGCTGTAAGTCTTGTTACGGAAAAATCCTCAAAGGTAATTGAGACACTTCTTCTTACGGTCCGCCCGCTTGCGATAATTACAGGCAAGATCGTCGGAACAATGGTAGTGCTTATACTGAATGCGGCAATAATGCTTTTCTGCGGTATGATCTCAGGTATCATTACCACGGCAATAACAGCAAAGAAGTTTTCAAGTGTTGTAACTGAAGGATTAATAAACATTCAGAATTCCGGAGACGGAGTGGAGATAGATGCGGAAGCTGTCAGCAGCTTAAACTTTGATCCCGTCAGAATAATTGCCGGTATCGGAATTGTAATAATCACTACAGTACTTGCATTTGTGTTCTATTCGATCATTTCCGGTATTACAGGCGCGTCATGCAGCAGCATGGATGACCTTTCAAACGCAAGTTCATTTATCGCACTTTCATCAGTTGCAGGCGTTTATCTTGCAATGGGCGCTGCAATGGCAAACAATCCTGTGCTTACTGAGGTATCCTATCTGTTCCCGTTCTCGGGTATATACATGGTTCCGGTACATTTCATGTTCGGAAAGGCAGGCTTCAGCGATGTGCTTATCCTGTGGGGAGAACTTATAATTCTCACAGTATTCCTGTTCCGCTTTGCGGCAAAGATATATCATGTTCTCGTTTATCATAACGGAGAACGCCTGAAACTCAAGAATCTTCTGGAGATATCAAAGTCTCAGAAAGGAACGGTGTGATATTATGGGAAAGATAATGAAATTTACATTTCTCCGTCATACCGAGACTGCTTCCTACAGACTTTCAACTCTTATCGTAGCTGTTATTCTCTTTGCTCTCGGAGTCTGCGGATTCATGTTTGCTGATAAACTGGACGAGAGCAGCGATATGCCGACTACAGTCAAAAAGGTTTATGTCTGCGATTCGAGTGCACTTAAGGGTGCTTCCTATGACAGACTCTGTCAGTCGGACAATGAGTTTTACAAGGACGTTGTTTTTGAAAATCTTGACTGTACGGCTGAAGAGGCAGTGAAAAAAGCTGCGGCCGACGGAGATCATACTCTTGTGCTCGAAGTTAAGGATGACGAAAACGGAGAAGATTTCCGTGCCAGAATTATAAAGCCTGAAAACTTTGATGATTCAGACAAGCAGGCAAAGCGCTTTGCCACTTTTGTTGATAACAACATCGGATATGTACTGAGTGATGCGGCCGGTCTTACGGAAGCTCAGAATACAGAATACTTTACAGATACAAAAATCGAAACAAGTGTTGTCGGTGAGGATGAAAGTTCGTTTGCCGATCACATGATAAAGAACGTTATTCCGCTGCTTTCCGGTATCATTCTCTACATGATGCTCTGTATCTACGGTCAGGGCGTGGCAAGATGCATCGTAGTTGAAAAAGACTCGAAGATGATGGAGTCACTGCTGGTATTTACGAAGCCGTATGACCTGATCTTCGGAAAGATACTCGGCATGTATTTTGCAGCCATTCTTCAGTTTTTCGTCTGGATCGCAGCAGCTGTTGCAGGTGTGGCTGCCGGAGTATCCGGTTCAGCATCAGCAGGAAAGGCGATAGGCAAACTGCTTGACAAGTTCTCAGCTCAGGGCGGATTTACAGTTCCTGCTGTAGTGGCCGGCATTATTGCAATTGCCATAGGTTTCCTGCTCTATATCGCTCTTGCAGCCTTCACAGGTTCATTTGCGTCAAAAACTGAAGAGATAAGCAATTATTTCGGAATATATACTATGGCAGTGGTTGCCTGCTGGATGTTCCCGTACTTCAATCAGTTAAACGGCAACGACCATATGCTGAAGATCCTTCGCTATGTTCCGTTCACAGCGCCGTTTACCGTTCCTGCAGATATTATAGTCGGAAATATAACGATGCCGACAGCACTGATCAGCATCGTGCTTATGGTGATCGCCACAGCTGCTGTGGTTTTCCTTGCAGCGAAAGTATACAAGCTTCTCGTCCTTTACCGCGGCGAACCGGTTAAGATAAAGGACGTGATAAAGATGCTCCGCAATGCTAAAAAGAGCAAAGCATAAGTACTGATCAAACAGGAAATCCGGCTTCGCCGGATTTCCTGAGGCGGGATTTGCGCGGATTCGCCCCGGAACAGTATTTCCTGAAAAAAGAAAAGCTTCGTACCGTAAAAGGTGCGAAGCTTTTTTTGCTATGAATGAATTATTTCAGATCAGTGTAAAGCTTGTGCTGAATACAGGAAAATCTGTTCACTGATCAGGAAAGTTAATGAGTTGAGACTTTCAGATCACCTGTGTTGAAGACCGTCTCAGTTTTCGGACGGTGTGTTTCTGCATCTTCTGTCTGATGTGTTCCTTTCACTGAAAATACTATGTCATCAATATCTTCGACAGAGTCAATTCTGATCGTTTTCAGTTTTTCTTCAGATAACCAGAAGTCAAATATACCTTTTGATTCCGGATATAATACTGTATGCTGGTACGGTTTGATATCCTTGCCGTTGATCTTAAATGAATCCAGATCAAAGTCGATTATTTTATCTGTATTGTTTTCAAAATAAACTTCAATATTCATGGAGTTATCGTAGTGGCCTGAATATTCTGTTCCGTAGTAACCAACCCTTACACCGTCATGATCGAATAGGATCGTATCCGGTTCAAAAAGCTCGTTGTCAGCTGTGTTTTTCGTTTCAACTGTGATTTTGTCCGATGTTTCGACCACGTTGTAGTCAGCTTTATTCTCTGTTTTAAACCACAGCTCAATATTGTTTATGTTTTCAATATTCAGTTTTTCAAGTATATCAAGGTCAATGTAAACAGAGTCAGTGACTGTACTTTTTTGGGAAACGGACTCATAAACGGATGCGTTAACATCATAACCGTTTATGAGAACTTTATCAGTTCTTACAAGAATATCATTATCGGATTTGTTTTCAATCTGAAGCTGAAGTTTTGCGCTGGAGGAGAAACTGCTGTCGTGGATGATGTTCAGAGTGGAGACTTTCACTGTGTCCGTTTCCCAGATGACTTCCGGTTCTTTTATATTGTTCAAAGGATTAAAAGTGTATTCCTTTGGTACATAGTCATCACTGTAGCTGTGGTTTCGCAGAGAAGGTCCGCGTCCAATTTGCTGACCGATTTTAGCACCAGCTATGGTGATACCGGCTATTGCTGCGATCATCACGGCTATTCCGGCAGCGACGATATGCCCCGTCTTTTTATTATTTTTTATGCCGTTAATGTTAGTGTTATTTATACTTCCGTTATTATCCGGTGCAGGAGTTCCTGGATTTACAAAGCCTACAGCATTGGCGTTTTCAGCTGTATATACCGGAGGAACACTGTTCTGCGTGGCTTTTGCCTGTGCGTTCGGGACAGGATCATCAGCATACGGTGATATAGTCTGACCACCGTTAAATCCTGCTTCGCCGTTATATCCGGCTGGAGGAGGGTTTATACCGGGAGTATACGGATCATAATCATAATTCGGGTTCTGTGAACCGCAGCCCGAGCAGAAACGGGTCTTGCTGTCAAGCGGCTTGCCGCATTTCATACAGAATAAATAATCCGGATTGCTTTTTCCGCAGGCCGGACAGAAACGGTCGTCATTATCAAGAAATTTACCGCATTTAACGCAATACATTTATTTGTATCTCCTTTTAATCAGTGCTAAAAATATTTTATCATATAATGTACAATAAATCAATGATTATTATGTTGTTTTGGTATAGAAAATACGTTGACAGGGAGCCTGTTAAGTGGTAAAATCTATGTAGTCCGCTTTTGGACGGACCATACATAATAATAAAGAAAAAGGATGATCAGTAATTGAGTAAGTTCAGGAAACAGCACATGAAGATCCAGTGGCACGAGCTCCTTGATGAGGAAAACGAGGAACTTGCAGCCGAAAATGCGTCGCTTAAGGAAAAGGCGACTCTGGTTGGACGTATCGGGCTCATGATGCTTGCATCCGGTACCGGAGCGTGGAGGGTGCGTGCATCGATGAACAAGATATCCCGTGCTCTCGGCATCGTCTGTAACGCTGACATAGGCCTGCTTTCCATTTCATATACCTGTGTTGAGAACGGCGAAACGTATACTAATGCCATTTCGATTAACACAACCGGCGTAAATACTGACAGGCTGAATGCCATTGAGTTTTTTGCTGACAGCTTTACAGAACGTGCCGGAAAGTATTCCGTAAAACAGTTCCACCGTATTCTCGACAAGATCGAAAGCATGCCTGCCAACTACAAGGCCTGGAATCTTTCACTTGCTGCGGCGTTTGCCTGCTGTGCGTTTACGTTCCTACTCGGCGGAGGCCCGGCTGAAATGCTGTTTGCGTTTTTCGGAGCGGGGGCAGGACAGTTTGTGCGAAAGAAACTTATTGAACATCATATAACTCTGCTGGCCAACGTTGCCTGTGCAGTTGCCGCGTCCTGCTGCACCTACGTTATTCTTATAAAACTTGCCGAGATGTTTTTCGGCATTTCCGAGGCACATCAGTCCGGATACATCTGCTCAATGCTTTTTGTGATACCGGGATTTCCTCTTATCACCGGCGGTATCGACCTTGCAAAGCTTGATCTGCGTTCGGGCCTTGAACGTCTTACCTACGCCTTCCTTATAATAATCACAGCTACGCTGACCGGATGGCTTGCTGCCTTTACCTTCAGGTTTACACCGGCAGATTTTCCGGAGCTTTCGATCGATCCTGTGCTGAAACTCGTTTTCAGGATGGCTGCAAGCTTTGTGGGGGTGTACGGATTCTCTTTCCTTTTCAACAGCAAAAGAAAGATGGCGCTTACAGCCGGAATAATAGGTATGCTTGCCAACACTCTTCGTCTTGAACTTGTTGATTTCACATCCATTCCGGTAAGTGCTGCCGCTTTCATCGGCGCTTTTTCAGCCGGAATAATGGCCTCACTTATCAAGGCGAAAATCGGATATCCGCGTATTACACTTACAGTTCCGTCAATTGTTATCATGGTTCCGGGAATGTTCCTCTACAAGGGCATATACTACCTGGGACTCAACGATGTAAACACCGGCATCATGTGGCTTTCAAAAGCAATAATGCTCATAGCCGCACTTCCTCTCGGACTTATAGCTGCCAGAATCCTTACAGACAAAAACTTCAGAAAGAGCAGCTGATCATATACTTATGGAAACACTGATTAAGCCAGCAATCCGGCTTCGCCGGATTGCTGGGGCGGGGAGATTGCGGGGCTTCGCCCCGAACCCCACGCTGATTTATGAATAAATCAGCGTTTCCTTATAAATGTGAAAGCAGCGTCATTCGGGAATGGCGCTGCTTTTTACGGCATTACAGTATTTCTTTGTAATTAGCGCTCTCACACCGAGAGTGCTAATTTTTCATCTGTTGTTCACAATTCTGTCATAATCGGGGTGTAATATAATAATCACCGAAAGGAAATAAAGAACATGAAAGAGGCGGTTCCAATGGAATCATTAAAAAAGATCATATCAGAAAAAGAAGCAGAAAAATCTGCCGGCGGTTTCAGATACTAACGAGGACGTATATCCTCCGTAAACTGCTGACAGAACAGTGTGTACAATTACAAGGAGGAATAATTTATGTTTGGACTTACACCATTTGAAAGAAAAAGTTACGATATCTTTAATCCGTTTGATGATTTTGAAAAAGAATTCTTCGGCAACAGAATGATGCCTATGCACAGACCTGAACAGGAATTCAGAACAGATATTCAGGAGTCAGATACTGATTATGTTCTTGAAGCCGATCTTCCGGGATTTAAAAAGGAAGATATAAGCATAGATATTTCAAAGGATCTTCTGACTATCTCCGCTAAACATGAAGAGAAAAAGGAAGAAAAGAATGAAGACGGAAAGTTCATCAGGAAAGAAAGATATTCCGGCATGTACAGCAGAAGCTTCGGCATTGCAGGTATCGATTCCGATAACATTTCCGCAGAGTACAACGACGGCGTTCTGAAGGTAACAATGCCGAAATTGACTCAGTCACAGGAAAAGAGAAGACTTGAGATCAAATAATCCCGAGTTTCTTCATAAGCTCCTTTGAGCTTTGCGACGGGATGCCTGTCATTCTGAAAACCTCTCCGTTTATTTCCATGCTGTTCTTTCTGGCAGCAGGATTTAAATACATTTCCATTTGCTCAGAATATCTGTCAGTCAGGGGAATGACACGCTGGTTCGACGAGCCGCGAAGGCCGGCGTTATCATCGAGTGCTTCGACATAAGCGCCGTCGATGAGTATATCAGTCATTCCGAGAAGTTCCTTCACAGACTTCTCATCCGAGGCTGTCAGCTCCTCATAAGTGTATCCGGTATAGATGATCAGCCCGTATCTGGGACGGCTCTCTCTTATCTCTCCTGCAAGCCTGCAGAGCCTGTCCGCCTGATGAAAAGGTTCACCTCCCGAAACGGTCATTCCTTCCGTTTCATTCACAGCGATAAACTCTTTTGCTATATCACCAATGAGAACCACTTCACCCCCCTCAGGCGAATGAGTGTGCTCTGCAATACATCCCGGACAGTTCCGGCTGCATCCCTGTACCCATAATACCGATCTTAAAAACGGACCTAACAGGTCCGTTTTTTTTGTGTACCACGAGATCCTTATATGATCCGCATCTGCGTAATTCTTTATTATTCCCATTTCGGCCCCTCTTATCACTGCTGTCACTGCCGGTCCGTACAGCCGGTCAGGCTGTTACGGATACGGTATTCAAATTATCTATAATTCCGCATGAATTTTAGACTTACACCTCAATAGTAGTAAGTGGTATTTTATAAGGCACTTTAAACTTAAAAATATCGTATATAGCATTTGCCTCTTTACGAGATTCCTGTGGTA
>Ga0247610_10000098_pt1 | contig 140740 bp, 124 predicted proteins | sample 174DNAGHGhighgp2_FD_193483 | JGI IMG/M metagenome (GOLD analysis project Ga0247610, IMG submission 193483) | Sheep rumen microbial communities from Palmerston North, Manawatu-Wanganui, New Zealand - 1742 DNA GHGhigh gp2 | ecosystem: Host-associated > Mammals > Digestive system > Stomach >... | reverse complement strand
AAGATTATTCCTATTCCACTTTATCTATTTACAGGATTAATTAATAGGTTAGGATGTAATTTCTTACAAGCCTTTATAACTAAGTAGGATATCCCATATAAATAGATCTTGATTTATCCATTTTATTCTCTAACCACTTATTACATGGAAAGAAAACTATCACTCCAATGAATTAAACTTGAAGAAGTTGAATCTATTGGATTAGATGTATCAATGGAGAAGATAGATGTTTGTTTATCTAACCATTGACAAAAACAATACTACAGAATTCAAAACAATTCTCAAGCTATTTCCCAATTTTCGAAAGAATTACAAGAATGATGACTTAACTCCAATGTCCCTTTAGTTATTGAATCCACAGGGATGTTTCATTTAGAAGCGACGTTAAAATTAAGTGAAGATGGATGGAATGTAAAAGAAATTAACCCAATTATTACTAATCAACAAATTAGATGTACTATTAGATGAACTAAAACAGATAAAACAGACTCTGCCATATTAGCAGAATTATGACAAACTAAAGAAAATGAATTACCTACATTTTCTCGTGATATTTCTACCATGAGCTTAAGAAAGAAAATGAGTGTTTTAAATTTCATAGAAAAAACAATTATCAATATGCAAAAATCGAGAAACAATTATGTAAAGACTATGGGAATGCTTAAAGTTGATTGTACATGATTAGCAGAATTTGATCAAGCTATTGAACATCTAAAAAATCTAAAACAAGAGATTGAAAAATCTATGGTAAAAGAGACATTAGATGAAGAATGAAAAAGAAAAGTAGAAATATTCGATTCTATCTATGGGATATCTACATTAATTGCGATAATATGTTATGCTGTATTTGGTAATATTAATTTTAAAAATAAGAAACAAATGCTTGCTTATATTTGATTAGATCCTAAGTTGAAACAAAGTTGAAAAAGTTTTTCGTGATACAGATTATCAAAAAGATGAGATTCTTATATTAGAAAAAAATTACGACAGGCAGCCCATTGTGTTACCTTAAAAAATTGTTACTTTAAGTCGATATTTGAAAGAGAAATACAAAAATGAAAACATTATACAGAAGCAATTTTAACTGTTGCTAAAAAAATGGTCTACATAATGTTTTCATTACTCAAAAAGAATGAATTATATGATGAGAATTATGTTTTAAACTTTGGGAATGCTAATATGTAAAAACTTTTTTATCAATTCCTCTTGATTTTTCTCATAATAGGACTTTTGAAAAAGGGGAACATTATCTCAGATTTTTACCATTTTTATTCATTTTGTCATAAAATGATTTGATAATAAAAAGAAGATAAGTATATTGATGATAATTTAATCTCTAAAATACTCTATGGCGAATTCAAAACAGCTTCCAGATAATCATATTGTATTCTTTCAATCACAAGATTGAGCAATTCATTTAGAAGTTATGCTTGCATGAGAGAATATTCGACTTTCTCAAAAATTAATGGCTGAATTATTTTGAGTAACTCCGCAAAATATCACAATTCATCTAAAAAGCATCATCGATAACTGAGAAATTGATACAAATTCAACTTGTAAGGATTTTTTACAAGTTCAAAATGAAGGAGGGAGAAAGGTAAAAAGATCGATAAAAATGTATTCATTAGAGGCGATTATTGCAGTTTGATATCGTGTAAATTCTTCGAGATGAATCGAATTTCGTACTTGGGCTATGGGAATTTTGAAATCTTATATTCACAAAGGATTTGCATTGGATTCCGATAGAATGAAGTATGGTTCTCGTTTTTCCACAAGATATTTTGATGAGCTTTATGAGGAAATAAGGGATATCCGTACAAGTGAAAGAATGATGTATCAGAAAATCACGGATATTTATGCTACTTCTTTTGATTATTCTCCTAATGCACCAGAAACCAAAGAATTTTTTGCAACGGTTCAGAATAAACTTCATTTTGCGATTACCTGAAAAACTGCAGCTGAAATCATTGTAGAAAGAGCGGATAGTACTAAAGATAAAATGGGACTTACCAGTCGAAGAAAATCTCCTAATGGGAAAATTATGCCAAGTGATGTAGTAGTGGCTAAAAATTATCTTAATAAAAAAGAATTAGAAAATCTGAATCGTATTGGAAATATGTATCTTGATTATGCTGAATTACAAGCTTCGAGAGGGAAAGTAATGATGATGAAAGATTGGAAAGAAAAAATGGATGCTTTTTTGAAATTCAGTGAATACGAAATTCTCAATGATAATGGAAAAATTTCTCATGAAGTTGCACAAGCCTTAGCCTTGAAAGAATATGAGAAATACAAAATCAAACAAGATCAAGAATATGTATCAGATTTTGATAAACTTATCGAAATGACCAAGAAAAATGATGAACCTCTCCCATCACTTCGTGATTTTCCTCTCCTAAATTAGGAGAGGGGTAGGGTGAGGTTCTATTACTTTTGTGCTCCTTTTTGAAAGGAGCTGTAGTGACTGAGGATTTTCTATCTATAAAAATCTCCCACCGCAAGCAGTCCCCGCTTTTGGAAAAGAGGGACAGAAAACAATAAAAAAACACTTTACCATAAAAAATTAAATATTCAAAAAAATCTGACTCTCAAACGAAGAATCAGACTTTTCTTTTTTTACCAACTACTTCCACCACCTCATCAACCTCAACCTCCTCAAGAGAATCCTCCGCCGAAGGAAGAACCACTACTAAATCCCGAAGAAGTTGAATAAGTTGTAGAATGAGAAAGGGTATAATTTGCTACTCCGTGACAAAAATCTCTTAACATTGAAGCAGAATTCACTAAATTTCGATATCCATTAAGTTCTTCCGTATTAACTTGTTCTTGAAGAAGAGGAGAAACTTTTTTGATAAAGGCACTTTCAAGTCCAAAAGCTACTGCATAGGGCAAAGTTTTATCCACAAAAAGCGGATCTTCTGCTAAAAAAGTACGAAGTTGAGCTTCATCACATTGTTGAATAAATTCTTGATATCCAAGACAGAGAGTATAAAGTTCTTTAGATTTCTCTGTTTTCACTTCTTCACGAATCCAACTGGTCCAAATCCAAGCGATCATATAGAGAACAGAAAAACAAGAAACATCTGACCAACCTTCGTGAACCGGAAGCATTAAAGTATTATTAATCCAATCCACCATCAAGTAATAATACAAAAAGATTCAAAAAGCTGAACATAAACAAAGAGTGATTCGCATAACTCTGAATGTCCTGAATTCATTGATATCATCCGTTTCATATCGTCCTTTCTCTTTTACAGATTTTGCCAGAGCTTTATAGCATTGATAAAAAGCTTCTTGCAAGGCATGATCAGTTTTAGATAAAACAACTGTTCCCTTTTTTGCAAAAAGTTTATCAAAGAATTTCTTTTGGTAAGTTGAGGCTCATTCAAGATTTTTTAACTTTGTAATCGTAAATTCTTCACTTGAAAAGATTCCCCCTTCTGAAGTCTGTTCTATTTTGATAATCTTATTCAAAGCCCATTCGTAAAAAATACAAGAAATGTCCCTTGGATCAATCACATCATCAATCAACACTCCTATCTCACTTGCACTTACCCCCTTAGGAGCAGAATATTGAACGGTGATAAGGTCAGGCTTTTTTCTTCTTTTACAAATCCTTCTTATCATCAAAAAAGTATACACAACTAGCAAAACACCTCATCCAATATACATTCGTAATGAAATAACATTCAAATCAGGAGTTTCGTAATATTCTTGCTCTCAAAGGACTAATACCGCTTGTTGTTTTTGATGATCAAACTGAAAATAATCGTTAGGAAACTTGATGGAAAGAGTAATTCCTTCCCTAAAATCTAAGACCTTATTGTAAGTAATGGTAATTTTCGAATTTTTAATATCCACATTCCCCTTGAAATACTGAGCATCTTCAATGTTTCCTTTTCAAGCAAGGACAAGCACATCATCTCTTGTAAGATGAAGGGATTTTGGGAGATTGAGAGTAATTTTTACGGAATCAATCGTCGTTTCCCATTGATCTCCCACAGGATTCCAATAAAGTTCAGCATATCCCATTCCTGAGAAATTCCTAATCAATCCATAGGTAGAATAAGCAATATCATATTTCTTTGGTCAAGTAATTAATTCGTCAGGATCTCCAATTTTCAAAACAAGATTATTGTATTCGATACTTTTTTCATACGGATCATTTTTCACCTTTTCATCATTCGTAAAAATCCTAAAAGGAGTTCCTTGTACCGTATAACGATAAGGAATAAACCTTTTAATTCCGTGAGATTCACGAGTGAAATACGTTGCAATATGTTCTGAAACTTCGATCGTTCCGTCTTCTAAAATATTTCCTTCTACTTCATACTTTTGAATTGTGAAATTTTCTGCAAATCCAAAAGAAAAAAGAGATAAAAGTCAGAATGCTATCAGAAAGAGTTTTTTCATTTTGGTATTTGAGAATAAAAATGGGGATTCATTATCCTTGGTTTACTGTCAATTCTTCATCTTTAGTGTCAGATTTTTGCTCTTTTTCTTGATATTCTGCAGATCAGAATCAGAGAATGGGAATAAAAATTCCTGAAAGAAAAATAAGTCCGATTCCAAATCCTGTAGATTTCCCGAATTTTTTTGCCATTCTAATATTAACCACACAAGTAGCTACAACGGTTGCAATGAGTGAAAAAGTACTTAGTAAACCTAATAATCGATTAGCCATATTTTTGAATGAAGAAAAAGCTCTCATCGTTTCAAGACCACTATCCCTAGATAAAAACCATAAGAATACACTCAAAAACATCCAAATGATACCAATCAAAGGTAAAGAACCTAATAACCAAAACCAACCTTTACTTCAAGCAATTTTACAATAGATATAAAGGTTATAAAGGGGAATCAAAGATTTCCAACCTTTTTCTCCTGCTTTTTCAAAAACTTTCCACAATGCAACAATTAAAAGGATTGAAAGTGCAAGGGAAAATACGATTTCAAGAGTATTAACCTCAGTTCAAAAAAATAAATCTAATGAATCTCCTCTCATCACAGATGCATCCATAGATCATCCAATACCCATTTGTTTTGTATAAAAAATTAAAATAAAACCTTTCAAAGATTTGAAATAATATAACGTTTTTATTCTATGAATCAAGAAATGATACAAATTTAGAAGGTTTTAAGAAATATGGATAAAAAATGAGATTTTCTGAATCAACAATTTCCTCAAAAAATTACTTTTTTTTAGAAGGAATTTTCTTATACTATTATTACTTCATTCTTTAGAAAAAAGAATATGATTAGATCAATCATTAAAAAAAGTATAAAAATGCTCCTTGCTCAGCCAGCGATGATAAGATTGGCATTTTTTACAACCTTTTGATATACGATTTTTCATATTTTTCTTGTATTGTTTTTTTTCAATACGATTATTAGTAATCAATATGCAAAGGGACTTGATATTTCTGAAACACTCTTATATGTGTTCAATAAAATCCAAGAATTCAATATTGTCGGATTTATTGTAACCTTTATTATTATTGTAATTATTTGGAATGTTTGGATCTATCCGATTGGAGAAGGATCCATGGTCTATGCATTAAATAGTGAAGATCATAAGTTAACCCCAGCTATCACAAAAGGACTTAAAAAATTCTTTGTAATGCTTAAATTTGAGGGGTTAGATTGGAGTTTTTGATTTTATACCTTTATAACTTCTGTTTGAAGAATTTGGATGATGGATATTTTGGATAATGCCTTAATAACCATCATCGTTATTATTCGATGACTTATTGTATTTTGAGCAATGATTTTTTGGCCTTATGCAAAATATTATATTCTTTTTGAAAATGCTTCAGTTTTTGATGCTTTAAGAAAAAGTGCTTCCTTAGCCTTTGAAAATCTCCGAACTACAATCAAAGCACTAATTTTTGAAAAGATTTTATGGATCAGATTTATCATTAATGCTATAATTATTGTCGTAGTTCCTCTCGCTTTAGTGCATTTAGCAGTAGCTTTTGATGTAATGGATAATCAATCCGTAGAAATCATTATATGGGTCATTACAGGAATTCTTATTCTCTTAGCTGCATATATCAATGGAATTTTCTCTCTTTTCTTCAATAATTATTGGTTAAAGATTTTTGAAGAAGCAAAAAAGAATCTCGAATAAAAATCTATCCAACAAATAAGAGCAGATTTTTCCTCTTTTTTTAATCCTCTTCTTCAAAAGCTTCAGGAAATTCTTCTAAAAAATGTTGAAAAACTTCTGTAGTAGCAAGAGTATCGCTCATCGCTCTATGAGCTTGATCATTGATAACTCAGAAATAGTCACAAACGGTACAAAGTTTCTTATTTTCTAAATCTGGAAGAAGTTTTCTTGCAAGTTTCATCGTACAAATCAACTCATTTTCAAGATGTTCTCAAGTGATTTTATAAGTGTAAAAATCAAGAAAACCAAAATCAAAACGGACATTATGTCATACAATCGGATCATCTCAAAGAAATTGTTTAAATTCAGGAATCACTTCCGTAATTTTTGGAGCATTTGCAACCATTTCATTGGTAATTCAAGTTAATCTTTCAATTCCCTGAGGGATTGTTCTTCCTGGATGTACTAACGTTTGAAAACGATCTACAATATGTTTTCCATCAAATTTAACCGCTGCGATTTCCGTAATTCCATTTCTTTGGATCGTTAAACCTGTCGTTTCAAGATCAAGAACCGTATAGATTTGCATACTTCTTCAAAAGAAATAAAATATTATCATTCCTAAACATATAGAAAAACACTAAAAAATCTAGTCAATTCCCACAAAAAAAAGAAACATTCCCTTATATCCTCTCAGATTTTTTTTGACTTTTAGATTAAAAAGACTATCACTATACCAGTTTTATCCTTATGAAAAAATATGAAAACTCTGGCAATTGAAACAAGTTGTGATGATACTTCTCTTGGAATTATTAATGATGAAAATTGAGTTTTTTCTGTAGAAAAATTGATCGCTTATTCTCAAATCAAAGAACATAACCAATTTTGAGGAGTCCTTCCAGAGATTGCTTCAAGATTGCATAGCGAGAAAATTGTGAAGTTAATTTTAGAAATCGGGAAGAAAGAAATCGAAAAGGTAGATTTTATTTCTGTAACGACCCATCCTTGATTGCCAGGATCTTTGATCGTTGGGAAAGCTGCTGCAAAGCTTCTACAATCTTATTTCAATAAACCTCTGAAAGCGATTCATCATGTGCATGGGCATTTATTTTCCCTCCTCCTTGAGAGGAAAAAAGAGGATCTCACCTTTCCAATGGTTGTTTTAACGGCTTCATGAGGACATAATGATATCTATTTGGTAACTAATAAAATCTGTCCTCTTTTTTGAAAGGAGGGGGACCAAGAAGTGGCGGAGGATTTAAATACTTGAAGTCAAAAAAATCCCTCATCTAAAACCGTATCATCTTTAAACAGTTTTATGTCAGAAAATACGGAACAAGTTGGACCTTTTTCTATTACTAAAATTTGATACACTCTGGACGATGCCGCAGGAGAAGCATTTGACAAAGTTTCAAAAATGTTGGGTGGTCCTTATCCTTGAGGTCCTTGGATTAGCGAACAAGCTTTGAAAGGGAAAGAAAATGAAGCTTTTCACTTCAAAAGAATTTTTTTACCTCTCAAGGATGAACAGTTTTTTGAATTTAGTTTTTCAGGGATGAAGAGTCAGGTTTCTTTTCTTTTAGATAAATTAGAAAAAGAGGGTAAAAATTTGACTGAACAAGACATTTCTGATCTCGCTTTCGAGTTTCAAGAGGCAATGGTCGAAACTTTAGGGAAAAGACTTTTGAAAGCCGCAAAAATGTACGGAGCAACAACAATTGGAATGACAGGAGGAGTTTCAGCAAATCAAAGGTTAATCGATTATTTACAGACAGAAATTGAAAAAACTCCTTGAATTCAATTTCTCTATCCCAAGAAAAAAGTCTATTCTACCGATAATGCTGCAATGATTGGAGTGGTTGGATTGTTGTCGTAAGATGGAGAAAGTACGAAACATTTGTACCTTGTTTTTCTAAAGAAAAATCATATACTACCAATACTTTATTCTTAAGATAGCAAAATGAGTCTTCGTCCAAGTGGATTTGGAGAATATTCTCCCGCAGAACAAAGAGAATTTGATCGTTTGATTAATTGTATTCAACAGAATTATCAACAGTTTTGATATACCCATATTTATACTCCAGCAGTAGAAAGCAATAAAGTTCTTCTCGCAAAAAATGGAGACGAAACAGGAAAACAGATTTTTGGACTTTATGGACTTTCTCAAGGACCAAGTGATTTGAAAGATTATTCCTTACATTTTGATCTCACGGTTCCTTTTGCAAGATATGTTCTTGATAGAGAGTCAGAATTATCTTTCCCTTTTAAAAGATATCAGATTCAACCAGTTCGAAGGGGAGAAAGAGCTCAAAGAGGAAGATTAAGAGAGTTTTTTCAGTGTGATATTGATGTCATTTGGAGAAAAGATGGAAAGAATCCTTATCTCTATTATGATTCAGAAATTCTTTTCACATTGGGAAAGACATTGCTTGATATTTTTGAGGAGCTTCACATTCAAGATACTCCCGTTGCACATATCAATAATAGAAAATTAATTGCAGGATTTTTGATCCCCTTGGTTTGAGAAGAAAATCTCCAAGCGGTAACCGTTTTAATCGATAAATATAAAAAAGTTGAAAAGTCTGAGATTCTTCAAAGTATCCAAGCACTTGGAGTATCATCTGATATCGCTGAAAAAATCTGCACCTTTGTAGAAACAAAAATCGATTTAGCACAAATCGAAACCTTAAAAATCTTTTCTAATGATGAGACCTTCCTCCAAGGAGTCGAAGAATTAAAAGAAGTCTTAACCGTTTTACAACAATTTCAAACAACATTCGCAAAATCATTTGCATTTGAAATAGATTTCCAGATTGTTCGTGGATTAGATTATTATACAGGAACAGTCTTTGAATTCACTCTCCAAAATGATCCCGCTTTATGATCTATTTGTGGAGGAGGAAGATACGAACAATTAACAGGATATATCGATCCGAAAAGAGATTTTTATGCTTGAGTAGGAGGTTCTATCGGACTTTCAAGACTTCTTTCTAAAATCTTTGATGAACAAAGTTTCTCTCAGCAAACCACAACAGAATATCTTTTCTTAAATTTTCCAGAAACTTCATCAGATATTTTTTCTCTTACTCATCAATTTCAAGAAGAAGGAAAAAATGTAGAAATCTATCCTGTAGCGGATAAATTGGGAAAACAATTTACCTATGCAGACAAAAAAGGAATTCCTTTCGTCGTAATCCTTTGAGAAGGAGAAAAATCTGAAGGAAAATACAAAATCAAAAATATGAAAACATGAGAAGAAACGTTTGGAGAACTCTAAGAGTTCTTCTTTTTTGTATCATAAAAAAATCTCTTCATTCCCTCGAGAACTCCTTGAAAAAGTCCTTTTATAATGTTTCGTTTTTCTTGTTTCCCATATTTTAAAGCTTTACAAGAAAGTCGGAGCAAACATCAAGGAAGTCCTATCAAAAAAAATTGAAGTTTGTGGATGAAATTTCCATGTTTATGGACAAAAAGAAATCGATTTCTGGTTTTTTGTTTTGCTTGTGCTTGAGAGCCTATTCGTGCTTGTTCAAGAATTGTTTTTTCTCTTTCATAATGTTGCACTTTTAAATCTTGAAGGACATAGAGAGTATTTCCTTTTTCATGAAGGGTTAGAGTAAAATCAATATCTTCGGCAATTCGTGCGATTTCTTCATCATATGGTACTGATTGAAGCACTTCTTTTTTTCCAAAGATTCCATTCCCACTAAACATCTGAATTTCTGCATAGCTTTGCTTTTGGAGAAAATGGATTTTAGGACGAGCTTGTCGATAACAAAAGGAAGAAAATCCTTGATTTTGGATGATTCAAGTATCTCTATATTGTAAGGTTGGACATAAAAGAAGTTCAGATTTTTTTTCTTTTTTTAAGGTTTCATATCGTTGTAATTCTTTCTCAAAATACTCCTCCTCAAAAACATTATCGTCATCAAAAAGTTGAATAAATTCTCCTTGTGCTTGTTGAATTCCTCTATTTCTTCCTGCACTTGCTCCTCATGAACTTTGGGGAATAAAGCTACTATTCAGATTGGTAATAAAACGGAGAGAAAGGGGATGAGTTCAGAGTTCTTGTTGAAAAGATTCAAAGGTTTCTTTGGTAAAGATTCTATCACAAATCAGAATTACTTCAAAATCTTTAAAAGTCTGATGTTCCAAGCAAGTGAAAAGATGTTTGAGGTTTGGAATCGATTTTTCTGTAGATCTTGAGGCAATAACGACGGAAATTTTCATAGGAAACGAAAAGATAAACGATTTCATTATCATAATAACTCCCTTGAAATCAAGATGAATTTCTGCAATATAAGAACTGTTTATTTTATGGATGAAAAAGATGATCCTTTCGTGAATTTTTTATTTCTTTTTTGCAATTGCTTTTTATCAAGTATTTGCAACTTTTAGTGTATATGGATTAGAACTTTTTTCTTCCCAATTTCCTGCATATTTGAGAGAAGGTATTTGGTGAATCGCAATATTGATTATTCTTATTTTACATTTCAAACAATTAAAAGAGTATTTCAAAACTCGAAAATGGACTTGGATCTCGTTTTTTGGGTTATCTCTTTTTTCCGTTCTGATTTCTTATTTCTTTTTAGAGAAAAATGTTAGTGATATTATCATTGGCTTCAAATACTGTTTTCAACGGATGGTGATTTTTCTCTCTTTCACGATGATTGGATTTTTTTATCGTGAAAAGTTTTCGTCCCAAGGATTTCTCCATCGATTGAAAATTTTCTTAATCTTCATTGTTATTTTCTGATTTTTTTGGCAAATGTTAAAATTAGTATCTCCTGATTTCTTTTCATGGATTGGATATGAATTGAACCTTGATAATTATAAACCGGAGATGAAACCTCCTCTTTATTATCTTACAGGGTATGAAGGAACGTTAAGATGGCAGGGACTTTTTTCTGGTCCTAATAATTATGGATACTTTTTAGTAGCATTTTTACCGATTATTACTCTCCTTTTTGGAGAAAAATTGAAAAATATTAAGCAATTTACCCTTCAACAACGAATCAATGTAGGAATTGTTGTCCTTTGGATTGGTGCAATGGTATTGACTCTTTCTAGAGCGGTATTTGTAGGAGGAATTCTTGTAGCTTTTATTCTTCATTGGGATTTTTTCAAAAAAAGAAAAAAAATGCTGATTGCTTTGATAGGGGTTGGACTTGTTGCTTTAGTAGGAGTTTCCCTTCGAAAACGAGATTCTACCAGAGAACATCTTATCAATAAATTTTCCGCTATTTCTGATTTTATCAATCAACCTCTTGGATATGGATTGGGAACTTCGGGGCCTTCTATCCATTATAATGGGATTTTCTTACCAGAGAACTATTATTTCCAAATCCTTCTGGATACTGGAACGATTGGATTTTTACTTCAGATTTTTTGTCTTTTTCAAATCTTATGAATTTCTCATTTACTCCTTAAGAAATTTCAGAAAGAAAAAATGACGGATGATGAACTCATGAACCATCTTTTAGTAAGAAAATTTCAACTTGGTTTTTTTGCTTTAATGATTATTGGGTTCTTTTTGCATGTTTTTGAAGATAGTATGGTGAATTATCTTTTCTTTGGAATGTATGGACTCTTGCTTGGAAGAATTTCTAAAACACTTTGAAAAGTGCCTTGTTTTAATCCGTTTTCAAGGAAAAACTTGGATGCACTAAGAAAATAAAACTTCAACAATATAAAAGTAATGCTAAAGGAAGAATGCCATATTTTGAGAGAATTAAATAGATTGAAGATTGATTCGTCCCTTCTGGAATCTCAAGTGGAGAATCTTCTTTAAGAGAAGGTGCTTCTCATATGGTTTCTTCTTTTTCTTCTTCCAAAATTTCAGAGTTTGATTTTTCTTCATGTTGTTGTTTTTGCTCTAAAAATTTTTCTTGTTTTTCGATTTCTTCTTGTTCTTTACGAAGTCTTTCTTCTTGTTCTTGTTTTAAAATTTCTCTCCTTTCTTTCTGATCTATGAATAAAAGTTCAAAATCTTCTTTCGAACACTGTTGGAGTGGAATTTCATAAAAAGTAAAAAAAGTACAAAAAGCTGATACTAACTCTGGTTCATATTTTTCTTGATAGTTTTTCTCTTTGATCACTTTTGCTTTAAAGGAACTTAATAAATCCAATAAAGCATCAAGTTTTTCCTCTTTTTTGAGACTTTCTTGTTGTTCTTCAAAATTTACTATTTCTGCTTTTACTTCCAAATTTTTAGGATAAGGGAAGAAATTGATTAAATGCTGTTTTCGGTATTGATATTCTTTTGTAATATTTGCTTTTAGCATTTCTTCTGAAGCCAAAGGATGAAAAATATCATCAAAAAGACTTTGTTGGTCTTTAGATAAAAGGACTTTGTTTTGTTCGATTAAATCTACACATTCTTGCAATAAAGGAAGAGTGATTTCATTTTCTCAGAGATTTCTTCTCAAAAGGTCTAATTTTATTCTAAAAAGTTTGCGATATTCATCTGTAGAAGAAATACTTTTAAAAAGTTTAGAGATCTTCTCATACAGTGATTGAAATTGTTCTGGAATTTTTCCATCTTCAAAAGTAATCATCAGATTTTTTTCATATTTTTTCCCATCTCTTTCGAAATGTATTTTACCAAAGACTTCTCCTAATTTTTCATCATATTCTCGTAAAACCGGCTGATTAAAAACGATATCCTCATCATTATCAAAAATACCGTCTTGATCACTATCTACCGATACATCCATATCAAGAAATCCATTTTTGAAAGGTTCTTCTTCCAAATCTTGCACATATAGAGCAATTTTATGTTGATCATTTTGAGAAAGAGAGAAAGAAATCTGATTTTTCGACAGTTTTGGTTTGGGAAGTGCAAGGATATAAATTCCCGAAAGAATCGTTTTTTCTTGGATATTTGTTTCAGGTTTGATAAAATAAAGTCTTTCATATTGTTCTTTTTCTCCATAATTCATCACTGAAATAGTATAAGTCCCTCCTGTTTTATACTTTTTTAAAATCATGAAGGAATCTTTCACTGCATCTCCATAATATAAGACTTTATCCGTTTCACAAGTCTCTTGATCAAAACAAATTTCCCTTCTTTCAATCGTTCATTTGGTATAATCCCTCATTAAAACCGTATGTTCCATACGATTAAAAGAAAAATCTGGTTCTCCTTCTTTCATTCCCAAACTTACCCCAAGGGACATTGGAGTAAGAACTAAGGAAAGAAATGTGATTTTAACTCAGATTTTTTGCATTTTTATAGAGGGAATAAAGTTACTTTTTTACAGAATTATCAGACATAAAGGAAGTTTTTAAAAGCGATGAAACAAAACTTTTTGCTAAAGCTTCACGACCATTAGGATCTCTTAAAGTAAATGCTTGGTCCTTTTGCGAAAGATTTCAACATTCTACCAGAATAGCTGGATATTCTTTTGGATGTAAAACATATAATTTCATATCGTCCACAGTTTTTTTTACATTATTTTCTGTTGTTTCATTATCATATCAAAAACCATTATCTAAAAGTTCTTGAGCTCGTTTCTGAGAATTTTCATTTTGTTGCCTTTCATCATATTTTATAGAAAGAATCTTCTGCTGATCATCAACCTTATTTCAATTCATGAGCATATCTGCATGAAAAGAAACAAATAAATTAGATTTTGAGGAATTTAAAACTTTTGACCTTTCAATCATACAAGTTTCAGATCCATCAAAAAAAGTTCATGCTAAATTTTGATCATTTCCATTCCAAATATCTTGAAAAACTTCTTTTCATTGTTTATCAAAAGATCTGGAACAGGGAGGCAAATCCTTTGTATCCATAATTCCTCTTCTATTCATATAATGTGTCAATTCTACCGTCGCTCCATGTGCTCTTAATTCTCTAGCTACTCTATACGTTAGATCCATCATTAATGCACTTTCATACACTACTACTTTTTCATTTGGATTCGTCTCATGAGGAATTAATCCAATCGCTCCTGTATCTGAAGAGCCATGTCCAGGATCTAATACAAAACTTTCCCCTTTTAATTTATCGTCTATGATTTCTTTAGGTTTTGTAATTTCATCAACAGATAACGAAGGAGTATTTCTTGTTTCTAAAGGTTGTAAAAATCTAATACTATATCATTGCTTTAAGGCATCTTTAAATTTTCAATTAATATTAGGATCTTTATTAATTTTTTTTACAAAGAAATTATTTGAGTTTTCAAATTCCTCTAAAGAAGACACAATAGTATATTTTACCTCAGGATTAGGTAATTCTACTGTTTTTACAATATCTGTAAGGGATCAGGAATTTTGGATAGGTAATATGGTATTTAAAGATTCGTAAACTCTTTTCCCTGTCTTAGGAATAGAAGTCCTATTCTCTTTTCAAATATTCTTATCTAAAATATCTCCAAGTTTCTGATTAAAATCATTTATATTTTGCGCAATCATTTGCTGTCCCTTTATTACACTATTCCACCCCTTTGTGGTCCATTTTTTTACGGTGATAAGGTATGTACCATTCTCTTTTCAAATAACAATTTCTCGTTTTTGTTCTTTTTTATCTGTATAATCAAATACTTTCTTTCCATTATAATCATCTTGTCGTTCTACGAGTTCTTCTTTTTTTGGTTCTTCTTTTTTTTGTGCATTTAAAGATTCGTAAACTGTTTTTCCTGTTTTAGGAAGAGGAATTCTATTCTCCTTTCAAATATGCTTATCTAAAATTTCTCCAAGTTTCTTATTAAAATCATTCAAATTTTGTACAATCATTTGCTGTCCCTTTATTACACTATTCCACCCCTTTGTGGTCCATTTTTTTACGGTGATAAGGTATGTACCATTCTCTTTTCAAATAACAATTTCTCGTTTTTGTCCTTTTTTATCTGTATAATCAAATACTTTTTTCCCATTATAATCATCTTTCCATTCTACTACATTTTTTTCTGGATCGATTTGCTCTTGAAAGGTTTTAAGTTCCAAACGGGAAAGAGCTCTATAATTTTCACTTCAAGAGCAAAGTTCTGTTTTTTCTTCTGTTTCGAAAGGCATCTTTGATACATTAACAACTAAAAAGGATAAAAGTCTGAAAGATTTTTAAAGGATTATTCTTCCTCTTCTTCGTCACCACTTTGATCACTGACTTTTGCTTTTACTGCAAAGAATACAATTACTCATCCTACGATAACAATTCCTCAGATTACCACTCATAAGAGGATTTTTAACCATCAAGGAAGTCCCCCTTCATCATCACTTGGTTCTCTATTTTCTTGTAATTGACTTTGTTGCATTTCTTGTTCTTGTGTCATTGTGCTACATGCTGAACTGGTAATATCATAGAAATCGAGGATATTACAGAATTCTGGTAAAATAAAGTCTTGGACATCTGTTTGTGGCATTTCATACTCTCCTGCATGTTCAGAAATATAATTCAAAATGGTCGTTAATTCATTCTTTTTAGCATCTCCGTCTAAGGTATCTGCAATTTGTTCAAAGGCATTAAATTTTAAATTTACGGAAGCTGATAATCCATCAGGTAAAAGTGCTAAAATTTCCGCTTTAGATCTTTCATAAGCATTTCCTCCAAGAGCGGAAACGGTATCAGCATTTTTAAGTCTTGTAAAGATTGATTGAAGAAGATTATTTTGTTTTTCATCAAGATAAATAGGATTTTCATTTAAGAAATTCTGTAATTCTACGACATTAGCGGTCGTCTGATTAACATCAGTCAGATTTTTTCTTAAACTTTCTAAAAGATATTTAAAAGTATAATTGGTAATAGTATTTTCATCGATACCATTGATTAAGGTAGAAATATCATCATAAATGGCTTTTTGGGTGTCTGTAAGAAGAAGTTCACTATCTTCAAATTCTACCGTGAAGGTTTTAAAGACCGTTTTCCCATTATTTTCAAAATATAATTTTCCAATCGTTTGTCCAATAGGAGTACCATTTTTAGCATAATCTCGGATTACTTCTTCGTTACAATTAATATCTCTGTCATTATCTTTTTTCATATCTCCATCAGAATCATCATTGATATCCGTATCGATAAAGCAAGAATCTCAAGTTCCATCATATTCTACAAAGAATCCCACTTTATTATGAGTATTTTTACTTGCAAAGATAGAAATCTTTTTATCTTTACTGAAATTAGCTTCGGGTACGGTAAGAAAATTTAATCCTTTCGTAATTTTTCCATTATTGACTTTATTGGTTGTTTCGATTACATATTCGATTTGTACTTCTTGTCCATTCTTTCCTTTTTCTTTTACAACGACGGTATGTTTTCCAGGTTGTGCATATGTATGTTGAAAGATTTGATTATTAAGAATTCCATCTTCTCCACTTTCTTCACTTGAAAAATGGATTTTTCTAAATTTTTTATTCCCTCTTTCACATTCTTCTTTTTCAAAACAAATTTCTCTTTCATTAAGTTCTCCCATACTCATATCTCTAAAGACAACCGTATTTCCCGCGATACTATAGCTCAAAATAGGTTTTACGGAATTTCTTACAATCACCGTATTCCCTTCACTAATTCCTTTATATCCTTTATAAGTTACCGCTGCTCTTGGTACATATCAAGTTTCATTTGCTACGGTATACACATAGCTTATTCTGTCTTTTTTGGTAGAAAGAACATCCCATTCTCCATCTCCATCAAAATCGTAAGAAATAACTCTACTTGTATAAAAGTCATCGTTTTCTGACATTACTTTTGCGAGTACTTCAAAGGTTACTTCATCTCAAAGTTTGATCGATTGTTTATCAGATCTCAAAGTTACAATTGGGATATCTGGATTACTATTTGTAGGAGGGAAGAAAACCGTTGGTCCATTTCCAATAATATCTTCACTTGCTTGAGAAGCATCATCATTATCATACATTTTTACTCCAAACATGAATTCTCCCGCAGTTCTTGGAACGGTAAAATAGGTATAATTAATATCCCCTGGAGTAATTCTGGTTTCTATAATTTTTTTAGGATTATCTTTAGGGTAATAATACCATTTAAAATAAGAAATTTTTCCATCGGGATCTACAGGTTCAATGGCGGTAAGTTTTACCATGAGGGTATCACTATTTACATCATCCATAATATTTTGAACGTTGTTTTCTTGAAAACCAATTCCGCTCTCGTTATTGTATTGTGGGAAAGAAATATTGATATTTTTCAAGGTAGGGAGAGAATTTACTACTTTAAATCGAATTGTACTTGATCCTGTTCTTCCATTATTGGTATCTTCGAGGGAAAGTTGTACATATTGACATCCTACTTCGTTAAATTTAGCACTATAACTGTTTTGTTCAAGGACTTGATCGTATTGTCTTTGGAAGAAAAATCTCAAATTACTATTTTTACCGTTACTATTGACAGAAATTGAAGGATCGATATTCACCGTTTGATACCTTTCAATTAAATATGCCTTTTCGTTTGGTTTCTCTCCGGAACACGTTGCAGTAGTTTGCAAAGCAATTCCGTTACTTTTGATTCTATAAGCAGGAATAGGAAAATCCTGAGCTCCGATAAAGACTTTTTCTGTAACACTATTGGTATCTCCTTCCATGTCTGTAACACTTACTTTAACATCATAAATTCCAACGGAACTATAGACATGTTTTGCACTATCTCTATCATTTTCTGCAAGAGTACGATCTCCAAAATCCCAATTATACATATAAATGGTTTTATTACTTTCTACTTTAAAAGATACTTCTTTATTGAAAGTAATTGCATTTGGCATAATGGTTAATTCTGGTCTAAGAGTACTTTCTACATTAATTTCTTTTTCAATGCTTGAGGTTTTCCCAAATTGATCTACGACGGTTAAAGTAATCACATGTTTCCCTTTTTTATCCGCTTGAATAATGATCTTTTGATTATTTTTTTCTGTAGAAACCACTTTAATATTTTCTGGATCAGAGAAGGTCCAATTATATTCCAAACTATCATTTTTATTATCTACATCGTAATCTTTCGTTGAGGAAGCATCAAGGATAAATTCTGAAGCTTTTGCCCATCTATTGGTAGAGGTAATAGTAAATTGAGGAACAGGATTACTAGATCCTACTTCGATTTCTTTGGTCTCAACATTTGTTTTCCCAACTTTATCTTCTACCGTGAGTTTTACAAGATAAATTCCAGGTTTGATAAATTGTTTGGAAAGAGTTTTCCCCTGTGAAGTTGCAATCTTATCTCCATTTTCGTTAAAGACTTCCCAAGTATATAATTTTAAACTAGAAGTGAGAGAATATGAAGTACTTGCATCAAATTTGTAGGTTGTAGAAGTTGTTCCATTTTCTGGAGATTGTTTGATAATAGCTACAGGATCTGAAATAATAAGTTTAAATTCTTCCGTTGTAGTATTATTTTCATTATCCACCGTTGTTAAAGTGATCGTATAAAGTCCATTTTCATTGAGAGGAACGGTAATATTTGAAGGAGCTCCATTATATTGCTTACTATACGTAAACCCTTCATTTCCTACGATACTTCGTCTATGAGACATAATTTTTCTTCCTTCCATAGGAATACTTGCAGTTCCATCGAAAATAATTCCTTTTCTGGCTTCTTGAGTCCCTAATTTAGCTGTGGTATTGGTTGAAAGTTTTTTTGCGTTTGCATAAACGACAAGATTTGCAGCTTTAGGAGCTACCGTAATTTTCATATCCATCGTTCCATCCATCACTCCCAAATGTTTATTGGAACTTCTTACCGTAAGATGTACGGTATATACTCCCGGTTCATCAAAGGTATGGTTTACAAGTTGTCCAATTCCAATCAATTGATCCTTTCCATAAATATCTCTATAATATCGGTAATAATTGTTTTTTGGAATGGTTTCATTGGAAGGATCCACACTCATTCTTGCATCAAAGGTTACGGTTAAAGGTGCAGGTCAAGAAGAAGGATTAGCTCCTGCGCTTGCTCTTACTGTAAAACTTCCCGCAATATTTCCTAAAATTCCGTTTAAAGGATTTTCACAACTATTTTTAAAAACTTGAAAAACATTATTCGAATACCCTTTTGCCAGAGTTTCTGTTAAATCTAGACATTGAGTATACACTAATTGATAACTATAATCTTGAGGGAATTTTTTAAAAACAGGTTTAAAATTGGTATTGAGAATTCTAAAAAGACTTGGATCAATGGAAGCTCCAATTTGTGCTGCTGCATCAATTTTCACGAGAGTCTCTGTGATTTTTTGCCAATTGTCTTCAATCTCAAAATTGGAGTAATATTCCTGAGGAACTTTTGCTGCAAAAATCGATTGTACCCCAAAAGTAACTAGTAAACTCCCAAAAAAGATCAGATTTTTAATTTTTTTTCCCATTTTTGTATTATTGTTTGATAAATGCATTTTATTTATTATAGTTGAAAAAGCAAAAAAAGTCAAAAAAGCTTTTATTTTTTCAGCAAAAGATCGTGGCTTATTATGTAATTCGAAAAGGAGAGAAAACTGGGATTTTTACTGATCGAAATCAAGTAAAGACTCTGGTGTCCGGATACTCTCAAGCAAAATATAAAAAATTTGATACTCAACCAGAAGCAGAAAAGGCTTTTCAACAAGGACGAGAGTCTTTTTATGCAAAAAAAGAAAAAAAGCCTGACGATACTCACGAAAAAAATACGCTCCAAGAAGCGATTGCTGTCGATGCGGCTTGTAGTGGAAATCCCGGAGTCATGGAATTTAGAGGAATCGATTTAGTCACTCAGCAAGAAGTTTTCCATTATACTTTTCCCCTTGGGACCAATAATATTGGAGAATTTTTAGCGATCGTAGAAGGGATAAAATATGTTCAGAAGGGGCATCCCCATTACAGCATTTATTCAGATTCTCGTACCGCATTAAGCCGAATCCATCAGAAAAAGTGTAAAACCTCTCTACAACCGGAAGAACTTTGAAGGGAACTTTCTCAAACGATGCTTGAGGCAGAGGATTTTCTCAAAAAACAGACTTCGTTTCCTCCCATGTTCAAACGAAATACAGAAGAACGAGGAGAAATCCCCGCAGATTTTGGAAGAAAGTAGAACTCTGATAGATTTAAAAAACAGAAGGATATCATTCGTGATATCTTTTTTTTGTATGCAATATTTTTTCCCCTTAAAAAGGAGGTGGCTCGGAGAGACGGAGGATTTAAAAAAATCTCTCACCGTAAGCGGTCCCCCCCTTCTTTAAAAAAGAGGAACAAAAATATTAGAAAATTCCCTCGGTCTTCGACCGTATCCCTTTTGCAAAGGGGAAAATATTTGATCTTTTTTCAGATGTTTCGCTTCGCTCAACATGACGAATGTAATGTCTAATAGAGAAATTTCCTTCTCCTTGCTAAGGAGAAGGTGGCCGAAGGCCGGATGAGGTTTGCTGAAGAAATAGAAGCTGTTTCTCTATCGCTCAACATGATGAGGAAGATTTTTTTAACACCTCAAAATAATAAAACGAATAATCACACTTCCGAACTGGATAAAAAAAGCTTGATATATATATATATAAATCCTTATAAATGTCAACATAAAACAAAAAAGGAAACAAAAACTTTTTTCAACAACGGCGATGGCAATAGACATATTAACATTGACCGTTACTATATATTGCTCGTAAAGTCTGAGCGAGACTAAAACAAATCAGACAACTATGAAATAAAACAAAAAACACTGAAAAAAAATGAGAAAACTTTTCAATCTTTTCATTGCTATGCTCATGGCGAGTGTAGTGGTGACGCTTTTCTCCTGCGTAAAGGAGTATGAAGGCGACACGTATGTGAGTCGCGATACAGTTGTAAACAATTTCACCATTCAGGTAAATGACACCACCATTCTTAACCTCTATGGTGACAGCATTGTTGTCAACAACAACATCGAAGGCGATAGTATTGACAACTCCAGTCGGTCATATTCCGACCCCGAGATTGACGTCTCTGGTGGCACGACTAACGTCAACACCAACGTCAACGCTGGAGACGGTAGCGGCAGTATGAAGATCAGCGAACGAACTCTGCGAGTTCTGAAAAGGAGCTCGCTGTGGGCAATTCCTGCGGAGGATTTTCCCAATCGAGTTCGATGCCAGATGCTAACAGAGGAGAGTGGAGAGCATACAGCTACCTTCCAAAGGTTCAAGCCGACCTCCTCTGAGAAATGTATCGCCTACTATGATGGCAATCTTCCAGGCATCACAACTTTGGCTTACCCATTCAGAATGGGCAATGTTTGGACCATGGGGGAATTTGGTTCAGACATTGACAAGCATAGAACCACCTATGCGCTTCGAATTGAGAATGGCATAGCATCAATCGGACATTGGGGCTACGGAGAAGAACTAACCGTAGCTCAACAATTCCTTTTCATACTTGAGGAGGACTTCCTCCTTTGTGGATTGCCAGCCAGCGATGGCAATAATCCCAATAACAAGAATGATTTTGACGACGCAACTCAGCGTACTGGCCGAACCCTTCTCGGTGTTAATGAAGATGGAACAACACTCTATCTTTTCATTGCCGAGGAGGCAACAATAAGCGAATCATTTGACGCTTTTGCTGCTCTAAGATTCTGCACACCGTCCAGAATGATGGCGGTGAGCGGTGGTTCATCCAGTCTTGGATTGAAGCCTGTACCGGTGACTGCCGAAGTGTATAACAATGAAAAAATGAATTTGAGCGTTTACGTAGAGTAAAGAGGTAACACCTCACAGAAACAATTAGCACTCCTTGTCTAAAGATAAGGTGTGCTTTTTCCTTTTTACAAAAAAAGAGAGCTTCACTAACAAGTAGTGGCATTCTCTTCTAAAATACAAAGTTTTACATTCTTCGCAGGATAGAGATAAACGAATCCTTCTTTTGTTGAGGGTTTAGTCGTAAAGAAAGGAGTCGTTCCTTCTGGAGTATAACAGGTGGCTTTCCCCTTTCCTTTACAATGATTTTCTCGACTCCAAGTTCCGACGGAATAGATGAATAATTTTCCTACTTTTTCTTTTTCAAATCTTTTGACTCCTTGAGCACAAGCGAAAGTAGTTTCTTCTCCACAAAATCATAATTTTTGCATGATCTCTTTCGTTTGTTGAGGATCGATGAGATCTCCCTTTGCATCAATCTTAAGTCCTTGAGAAGGATACTGTCCTAAATTTTTGGTATAGAAAGTAGGATCAGATTTTATCTCTTTTTTTATCACTTCTGCAGAAACAGTTTGAACTTCTGTTTGGGGCTTTTTTTGATTTTCTGGAGTGACAGAAGTGGTTTTGATTGGAGTTTCTTCTTTTACTTCTTTGGTTGTAACGATATCAGATTTGATTGCGAAAGTAAATTGAGATTCAAATTGATGAAGTTTTTTTTCGTAATCTTCAAAACTTTGATATTTATTATTGGAATACTTTTTATAGGCTGCGGTTTCTTTTTCTTTACTATAATTAGTGATCAAAGAATATGATTCAGGACTACTATTATAAGCATCAAAGAAAACATTATCACTATAGAAATTATCTTGCCTTCCGCCGAATGTTTCCATATTGAAGCCTTTTCTATTGAGTACGATTTCTCATCCTGCAAACATTGTTCAAGGATTAAAACATGTACGGCGAGAGAAACAAAGGTTTTGAAAAGGAACTAAGAAATCTTGAGGATATCCTTTTTCTGTTGCTAGGTCTTTTGCATCTTCCGGATTGATAAGTTCAAAATTTTCATAGGTTTCAGGAACGAAATGATAAAGCATTACCAAATATTTTTCAGAAGCATTGAGCATATCATCTCCTTCGGTATCTTTTACGATTTCTACAAATCCTTGATATTTGCTACTTTTATTTTTTACTTGTACTCCAAGAAAATCATCCTTATAAATCTCTCACGGTTTCATCACTTTCGTAAATGGATACTTGGATGAAGGGTCAGATTTATTTTCTTTTCCTTGAGCGGAAGTGATTTGAGTAGTTTGAGTTGTTTGTGAAGAAGTAGTAGTTTTTCTTTCGGGATTTTCTGGATTTTTCTTTTCGGTAGAGGTTACTTTTGTCGTTTCAAGGGGATTTTTACTTCCATCATTGGTAATAATCGTGAAAGTATTGATGGCATGAGGTCCTCCAAAGATTTGTCCAGGTTTGATCTCTTTTCTCGTTCCTTCCGTTCCTGGCATATTAGTATAAGGTGAATTTTTTGCAAAAAGAGTAAAAGTCTGATTTGTATCGTTGTAAAAATAGGATTTATCTCGTCCTAATTCGGTATTGAGTTTTTCTTGGCTAAGGAAAGCGATATTTTCTGTTTTGGCATATTTTACAAAATCTTCAGAAGAAATAGTTTTAAAGGTGAGGTAATATTTCTTTTCATCCTCAGAAGAGAAAGCATAATGAGGAATATCTGGGAATGTGTAAGAAGGGTAAAGATTGATTTCATATCCTCATAAATTTCCTTCAGAATAAGTAAAAACAAGCACATTATTGGAAGTATCGTTATTGATTTTAGGTTTTGTGGATTCTCCGTTTTGAGGATCAAATTTAAAGGTATACGTTTCTCCTTCTTTAAGTTTTGAAAGTCTAATTTCGTCTTTATAACTAACCGTATGATGATAATTAGTATTTACAAAATCAAAGGTTTTATCGAATTGTTCTTGAGTAAGTTGTCCCAAATCTTTTTCGGTAAATCTATCAATAATCGTTCGATAAAGTAATTCATCTCCTTGAATATCTGCTTTGATATAGAAGAAATCTGAAAAATCTTCTAAATTTGCAAGATCTCAAAGTTTTTTGGAAAAGACTTCTTTCTGTTTATCTACATCATCGATTTCACAAAGGTAATATGAATACATTTTTCCAAAAGAGAAGGTTCCACAAACTTTATAGAGTTTTTCTTTCCCCGTCGGTTTTGTTGTGGTGGAAGTTGTTGTACTTGGAGTGGAAACCGTTGTTTCTTGTTTTGTTTCTTGAGAAGGTTCTGATTTCTTTTGTGGTTTCGTTTGTGAATCTTTTGAAGTTGTTTTGGTTTCTTTTGAGGGAGAAGTTTCTTCAGAAGAAGAAATTGAAGATATTTCCTCGTCTTTTTGTACTACTTCAGAAGAGTCAGATTTTTCTTCTTTTTCTTGCGATTCTTCTTGGAGTTTCTCTTGTTTTTCTTCTTTAGTGTTTTCTTGCTTTTCATCTTGTGATTCGTTTGAGATTTCTTCTTTTTGTTGTTCTTGTTGCTTTTCTTGTTGTTCTCTTTCGTATTGCTGTTTTTCTCTTTCCAAATCGGCATGGAGATATTCTAATAATTCTTTTTCGTCATCGCTAATAATTCCTCTTTTTTGTTCAATGGAATCAATCTGTTCTTGGAATATGAGAAGATTTTCTTCGGGTGTTAAATTCATAGCTTTTGCTCTAAAGGTTGTATCATGAAAAACATATGATTGATCTCCCTCTTTTGCGGTAATATGAGAAATTCCTTCATCCTCTTCAACTTCTGAGACTAAAAGAATTTCTTTTTGATAAAAATATTTTTTAGAAAGATCCCAGATAAGAATCACATTCCCTTGTTCCAATGAGAAATCCTCTGTTCCTAATTTGATATCAAAATTACAATCTCACGATTCATTGCAAAATCCTGTGAGGACTTCTTCTTCGAAAATTAGTCTTACCGCATCAAAGATATGATATTCTTCTGTTCCATTTTCTTTCAATTTATCATCGATTAATTGCATTCTCTGTTCGTGAGAAAATCTTCTTGGAGAGCTAGCACTCGCATGGATTTCTTCTTTTTCGTTGTCAGCATTCTCCTCGTCTTCATTTTCATCATCTTCACTGTAAAGATCTTCGTCATCTTCATCATCCTCTTCTTCATCTTCGTCGTCCTCCTCACTTATTTTCTCCCATTCTTCATCAAAATCATCTTCCTCATCTTCAAAAAAAGGAGTTGGTTCATCGGTTTCAGAAGCTCCATGATCATCTTCATCATTTTCTTCATCTCCTGGTACTTTTTCTTCCGAAGATTCGTTTTCTTCATTTTCCGTAAATTCCACACTTTCACTTACATCAGGAGTTGATGTTTCTGTAAGAGTATTTTCACATCCTGAGAATAAAAAACAGGCTACAAGAAGGAAAATACAAAGCATAAGAGAATGTTTTTTCATGATCATTTGAAAAAAAGATAAAACAAAGTATTTTATTTATATAATTATATCATTTTTTTAAAATTTGTCAAATATTTAAAAAGAAGAAGACAGAAAATTCTTGAAACTTTTTTTCATAATCTTATATTAGTTCAGATTTTTATTTATTTTTTCTTTTTTCATGAAAACAAAAGCTCAAAAAATTATTATTTGGATTATTGTGATTTTATTTATCCTCTCTACAGGATTGAGTTTTGTGCTTTATTTTACGGCTCCAAAAGTACCTCAAGATGAACCAACGAATGTGAATTTGGAAGAATATGTAGATTTAGAAAAAACAGATGTTGTAGTACCTAATGGAGAAGTTGATGTCAATCATCCAGAAACAACCAATACACAAATTGTTGTCACAGAAAAAGAAAATGTTTCAGAAATGGATCAAGTTGTGGAAGTTCCTATGGAAAATGGACAAATCGATACTCCAACGGTTGCTGATTTTACCGATAATTTACAATTAACTCAAGAATAATTTATTTTCTGATATCTGAGGATGAAACTTATCATTGATCAAGCTCAAAGAGAAGCTAAAAGAAGAGCCCATACTGCTACTCATTTACTTCATGCAAGTTTATCTCATTATTTTCCCAATACGAAACAAGCAGGATCTCTTGTAGATTCTGATCTTTTGAGATTCGATTTTTATGCGGAAAGTTTATTAACTCCAGCTCAAATCGAAGAAATTGAAACTACAATCAATCAAGAAATTTATGAAGCTTTACCGGTAACTACGATTGAAACTACGTTTGATGAAGCAAAATCTCTTTGAGCAAAAGCTTTTTTTGAAGAAAAATATGGAGATAAAGTGAGATTGGTTCGTATATTTCGTTGAGAAGAAGTGGTTTCTGCTGAACTTTGTGGAGGAACGCATGTTTCCAATACTAAAGAAATTTGAGCTTTTTCTATTCTTTCTCAAGAAGCAGTTGCCTCTGGAATCAAGAGAATTACGGCTATTACCTGACCTAAAGTGATTGAGAAAATTCATGAACAAAATACTATTTTGGAAAAACAAGTAGAAATCTTTCAAATCAAATCTATTGCTCAGATTGAAGAAAAAACGATCAAATTTTTCAAAGATTATCAGGATCTTTCTGCTAAAGTCGAGAAATTATCACAAAAATTACTCAAACAACAACTTCTTTCTGGAAAAGAGAAACATAATGCTGACTTTACTTACATTCTTTCTCTTGAATCAGGTTCTGATTTTAAACTTTTATGAACGATTGCGAAAGAGGTTCTAGAAATCAAAACAGCTCTCTTTTTTACCAATGAAGGGAATTATCTTATCCTTGCGAATGGAGAAATTTCGGCTAAAGAGCTTGCTAAAAAATACGATTTAAAGGGAGGTGGATCTGATACAATGGTACAGGGAAGAGATGAGAAGGTTCTTCAGATTTTATAAATGTTTGTTTTTTATTTTTTGTGAAAAAAAATGCAGAAAATAGTTCTTGGAGGAGTGATTCTTTTTTCTCTTTGTTTTTTAACAGGATGTGATCCTCTTGGAATTGGGGAAGAAACAGAAGAAAATAAGACACTCCCTACAAATCTTTCTCTTTCAGGGATGAAAGAAACAGTGAAACAAATGGGAACAGAATATTATGATTCTCAGATTAAACCGTATGTAGATGAGGCAAAAAGTCAAATCACGGGGAAAATAGAAGAAATAAAAAAACAATATAATGTGGAAGTAGAAAAAATTAATACGGAAATTCAGAGAAAGGCAGATGCAATGAAAGATCAAGTTAATACTTTAAAATTTCAAGAATCTTAATGAATTCCATGAAAGTCCTTTTTTGTTGTGCTACTTTTCAAGAATTAAAAGTCGTAAAAGAAGAAATTAAAAATCTGAAGCTCAAACAACATCTTCCTTTTGATTTTCTCTGTTGTGGAATAGGAAATTACGGAGCGATTTTTTCATTAACCAAATTTTTAGAAGAACATTCGGAACCTTATTTTCTCGTGAATCTTGGAGTTTGTGGATATCGAGGAGAAAAGGTATCTTGTATTCAGGCTTCAGTGATTCATCAAATCCAGATTCAAAAGGAACAAATCATTCCTCAAAATTTCATTCTCGCTCCCTTGAAACATCTAATTTCCAGTGAGATTCCAGTGAAAAATGAGAAAGAAATTCAAGACTTTTTCTCTTTACAGGAAAAAACTTTAGGAATCGATATGGAAAGTGCGGGAATTGAATATGTCGCACAGCAATTTCAATTTCCTCGTATTTTTCTGAAAGTTCCTTGTGATAAAATTGGACTGGAGACAGAGCATTTTGATTATCAACAAGCATTACAGAATTTGAAGACTCAGATTGATTATCAAAAGCTTGTGGAGTATCTTCTAGAATTTTTGAAAAAAAATGAAAAATCTGATTCCGTATTGATGGATTAACCACCATAAAGAGTCAGATTTTTTTCTTTTTTCTGTCTTCAATATGTAAGATCAAGAAAGGAATGCGGGAGTTTCTTAATCATTCTAAAGCAAATTAATATCTTCTTGCAAGTTTTCTATAAATTCCATATCCCAAAGCAGTGAGTATCAAGATGATAGCTGCATTTTCTCTAGGCCCTGTTGGAGTTTTGATATCTACTTTTTCAGTGTTTTCTTTAACTTCTTGAGTTCTAAATGCATTGAACGTAAATACTACCTCTCTTCCTCCAGCTTTTCCAGAAGGTTTGAAGGTTAATCTTTGTTGTCCATCAAACGTTAGATCATAACGGAAGTATTCTGATTTCATTTTTACCGTTCCGATCAATTTATCTTTATTATCAGTCCAATCCCATAAAAAGATATCAACATTATCTGCACCTTCAACAGCAGTCCAAACACATTCAGCTTGATTTTCTGTCGCTTTACATGAAACATTTGCTAAAGTCATATCTGCTACTTTTGCACTACTATGTTCAATAGTTTGAACTACAGGTTCTTCTTCAACGGTTTCTGAAGAAGAGTGGAATGTTCCATAATCAATAGGAGTTTCAAAGGTATTACAAGTATCTCCTTGTTCTACTTTTTCGTCATTGAGATTGAAACAATACCATTGAGAAGGAGTTCCAAATTCTTCATAAAATTCTTGTGGGATGACAATTGCATAATAAGGAGTACTCCTTTCAATCCCATCAGAATCTGCCATAAGATGGAGTTCTACAGGATCTGGAGATTCATTATCTGTTGCGGTTACTTTTTTCATAGAGACATCTCCCATATAGTTATTCCAAGATGTAATTAATTCAGAAAGTTCATCAGTGGTTTTCTTTTCATTTTGTCCCATATTTTCTTTTCTTCTTTGTTCCAAATCAAGAATTCCAGATTTGATCTCATTCATATTTTCTTCAGATAAGTGAGGAGCATATACAACGATAAATTGTTTGATAAGTTCCTTATATTCATCATAAATATTTTCACTAGAAAGAATAAGTTCATCTGGAGTAATATCGATGACACTTGGTTGTAAGCCATCTTCATATCCGTAGGAACTAAGTAATCCAGCAACAGAAGGCATTACATCTGCAGAAGCCATTGTAGCATATCCCATACAACTTGCTGCCATAGTGAAAATTCAAAGTTTTTTTCGTGATTTTTTCATTATTGAAGTAGAAATAAAATAAATGTTCTACTACAAGTATATTCTGAAATTGAAAAGAATGCAAATTTTTGAGGAGATTTTCATTGAAAAGAGGAGTGTAATCATTACAGTAAGAGAAGTTTTATTTTATAAAACGAAAATGTTTCATTATTTTCAAGGAGAAATTAAAACTATGGGTGGAACAACTTTTTTGATGGGAAAGGATTTTGGAATACAAATTTTTTATCAATGAAATAGTGAAAAAGGGGAGTTCTTCCTTTTCCCTTATTTTGATGATCAAAAAAAAACTTTTTTTTATTATGCTTTTGATACATTTGAACAAAAACAGGTATTTGAAAATGTACTCAAAATTTCATGAGTGGGTACTAAAACAGCATTTTTGATTTCAAAATATTCTGCAAAAGAGTTATCAGAAGCAGTAAAAAATATGGATACCCAGTTCTTTCAAGCAATTCCCGGAATTTGACCTAAATCGGCCAAAAAAATTATTTTGGAAATGAAAGGAAGTTTCAATCTTGAAGAAGTAGAAACAATGCACAAAAATCAGAAGTATTTCACGGATATTCTTAAAACGTTGAAAAGTCTTGGATATGAGGGAGAAACTGTTAAAGCGAAATTGTGAGAATATAAACAATCCATTACCAAAGAAAATATGAGTCAAGTGATTAAACGAATTATTAGTCAGATTTAAATTCTGTTTTTATGATGCAAGTTAAAGAATTTATCAAAAAAAATCATAGGAAAATTAAATATGCTATGGCATTTCTTTTTTTTGTAATGATGATTATTGCGGTTGAAAGATATATGAATTACATCGAAATTATCGAAACTACAGAAAATATTCAAAAAAAGTCTGATTTACTTCAAGAAGAATTAGATTTTCTGAATAATTTTGAATCTAAGTATTTAGCTTCTGATTATGGACATTTTTTTCTTGCTCATGATAATAATGCTATTTTTTGGGGAGAAAGAATTATTTCATTTAAAGATGAACTCAGTAATACATGAACTATTTCAGCAACTCTTTCTCATGTTAAAACTAAAGAAGAACAAATGGTAGAAATGAAAGACAATAAAGAACTTTCTCCAAAGGAAGCATGGAAAAAATTTTTTGATGAAAAAGTTTTACATCAAAATGAAGAGTTATAACAAAATTTTTTACAATAAATCTTGATGTTCCAAATCTCGCAAATTAGTTTCAATTTTATAACGAGGATTGAGAATTTCGATCTCTTTTTCAAAAACTTTCAAAGGATAAAGAAAATGAAGTTTCGTTCCAATTCCTGCTTGAGCAAAATACAAACATTTTAATGTATGTAATAGTCCTTCACTTGTCCAATTAAAAAGTTCAAGATTAGGGAAATGTTCTTGTAAGAAATGAAAACATTCTTGCTCATGAATAAAATCCATCGCCATATAAATAGGTTGAGAATGGGGGTATTTTTCTATAAATTGGGTAATTTTCATCAATGTTTCCTCTTTATCACAGAAACTATCCATATTGATAAGAATATAATTTCCTCTCTCATTTTTAATCTTTTCTTCTTGTAAAAGAGTTTTTGTTTCTTCTAAAAAAGGTAAGGTGAAATCACCAATTAAATGAATTTTTTTCTTTTCACGATCTGATACTAAAAATTTTGCTCTTTTGAAAGACTGAAAATCCCTCGCTCAAATATGTTTAGCTTGAGAAAATAACATATTTTGTAAAATTTCGGTTCTTTTTTTGGTATGAGTTCAAAATCCTCCCAGTAAAACAAATTTATTTCTACTCACATATTTTCTATATAAAAGAGGAAAATTTCGTCCATCATGAGGGAATTTTCTTGTTTCATCAATTACTTCTCCTCCTCCCAAAACAATTAAATCATATTTTTTCTTCTCTCGTCCAAAAAACATTTTTATCTTTTCGAACAAGGATGGCATTGGAAGAAAATGAAGTTTATCAAAAATGGGAGGAATAAACATTCTATGTTGCAAAACCCATTGTTCTAACCATTGGATATCTCCACAGAGAATATCAATCGTATCTGGTTGATACTGTTCTTCTATCCAAGTCAATAAGGGAAGCAAAATAAATTCATCTCCAAAATTTTTAAAACCATAATATCCTTTTACTAAAATTCTCATTCTCCAAACTAAACATAAAAGAAAATTTCTTTCTCTCGTTATAAATTTTATATTCTAAACTGCAAGAAAAGTTTTAATCTCATTCAAGTTCTTTAATTTGATCGCGGATTACAGCTGCATCTTCAAATCTTCGTTCAGCAATTGCTTCATCAAGTTGTCTTTTCAAATCCTTTACAATCAGATTTTTTTCTGCTTTTGTCATTCTTTTCAATCTCTTTCCTTTTGTTTTCGTTAAAGAAAATTGTTGTAATTCATCATCTGTTTTTACAATTTCAAGATCTTTCACATTCGAGGTTGCAGCTTTTGGAGTAATTCCGTGTTCTGCATTAAATTTTTCTTGAATCTCACGACGACGATAAGTTTCAAAAAGTGATTTTAATAAGGATTCAGTCAAAACATCTGCATAAAGGATTACTTCACTATTCGGATTTCTGGCTGCACGACCAATAATCTGAATCAGAGAAGTTGTCGATCTCAAAAATCCTTCTTTATCTGCATCAAGAACTGCAATTAAACTCACTTCTGGAAGATCGATTCCCTCACGAAGAAGATTTACTCAAACAATAATATCAATCACTCCCTTTTTCAGTTTTTTGATAATCTCCCATCTTTCCATCGTTTCAATTTCACTATGGAGATAGAATGCTTTATACCCTTTGGAGATTAAAAAATTGGTTACTTCTTCACTTGATTTTTTTGTCAGAGTAATGAGGAGAATTTTCCCTCCTTTTTCAATATGTTCATCAAGTTTTTTGAGTAAATGTTCTAAAAAAGCAGGATGATCTTTTTGGTGTTGTAAGAGTTCTATTTCTTTTTCTGTAAGTTGGAGATATTTTGAAAGATTTTTATTCATTTTTATTTTGTTTGTATAAAATTCCAAGCATCTTTGATCGCTTGTAAAACAGTTCTTTTTGCTTCCCATCATAATATTTGTTTCGCTTTTTGAGGATTTGCAAGAGAAACAGCAATATCTCCACTTCTTCTTGCTACGATTTGAGAAGGGATCTCTTTTCCTGTAACCATTTGTACCATTTCAAGCATTTCTTTCACCGAAGTTCCAATTCCTGTTCCAAGATTAAAAATTTCAAACATTCAAGTTCAAAGTTGTTCTTGATGAACATTCAGACTTTTTTTCTTTTTTAACCATTCATATGCGACTAAATGTGCTTCAGCGACATCCATCACATGAATATAATCTCTCACTCCTGTTCCATCGGGAGTTTCATAATCATCTCCGAAAATTTTGAGATACTCTTGTTCTCCTTGTGCGACTTTGAAAATATAAGGAAGAAGATTATTCGGAATTCCTTGAGGATTTTCTCCAATAAGCCCACTCTCATGTGCCCCAATCGGATTAAAATATCTCAAATTCATTACATAAAATCCCTTAAAACTCGCTAAATCTTTGAGAATCTCTTCCAAAACAAGTTTGGTCGTTCCATAGGGATTTGTAGTTCCAACGGCATCCATTTCAGAAAAAGGAGGAAGATTTTTAGTAGCATCATACACTGTTGCACTACTCGAAAAGACAAGATTTTTCACTTGATACTTCTCCATTATTTGAAAAAGATGTAAACTTGCCTGAATATTATTTTCATAATACAAAAAAGGATATTCACAGCTTTCTCCTACTGCTTTTAATCCTGCAAAATGGATGACTCCCTCAATTTCATGATTTTGAAAAATCTTTTCCACTGCTTCAAAATCTCTCAAATCCGTTTGATAAAAAAGAGGTTTCTTTCCGATAATTTTTTCGAGTTTATCTAAAACAGGAATCTCAGAATTTGAGAGATTATCAACGATAATTAAATCATCCCCCTTTTGTCCTAACACACTACACGTATGAGATCCAATATAGCCAAGTCCTCAAGTAACAAGAATGCTTTTATTCATTTCTAAAAAAAAGATAAATCTGACATTTCTTCATGTATTTCCTTTTATTTAGATTTTCATCTTTCTTAAAAGTTTAGAAAAAATACTTGAAGAATAATTTTCTACAAAAGGAATATTTTTGGTTAATGCTTGTGAAAATTGCATCACATTTTCTTCCGAATCTTGTAAGGTATAGATAAAAAGTCCTGTTTTCCCTATAAAAATAATATTATGAATTTTTTTCGTTTCGATATGAGATTCCAAGCTAAATCCTGTAAATTCATCATACCTCTTTTTAAAATCTGCAAATTTAACCCCTTCATCCGTAAGTGTAATATCGATTTTATCTTCTACTTTCAAAATAAAATAAAAATATGCTCCTACTACAAGAAGGATAATTACAGCACTAAATAAATCGCTGAAAAATACGGTAATGAAAAGAAAAATCGAAATCACTAAAAAAAAGATTAAAAACCAGACTTTTGATCTTTCAAAATGTTCTCAATTATAAACGGTAATTTTCATTATGGTAATGAGAAGATAAAATTTCAGTAATAAATAATTCCTTTCCTCTTTTGATCTGTAAAAGATTGAAGAATCCTTACTTAAAGAGTAGCGTTTTGAATAGGAATATCAAGGTAAAAATTGAGCGCGGGAAAATGTATAAACATAATATGATAAAAAAAACACACAAAAAAGGACAACAATCGTGTCGTCCTTCTTTTTTTTTATTCAGCTTTTTCTTCTTTTTGAGAAATTGTTTCACTGACCATATCATGGTAAGGTAATCCATAGCTATTTGCTTGAGATTTCCCTTTGATACAGAGACAAAAAAGTTCAAAGAGAAGAACAATAATTCCTCCTATCATCATAATCGTTTCATTGGTTCCTGCTGTAATAGAGAGAATAATTTCGAGGATAATAATTCCGAGAGGAATATACACGAGATTTTTATTGAGTCCAAAGTCTTGAAGTCTTCTCATACGGAGTTTTGTTCCAAGGAAGAAGGTGAAGAGAATAGCAGCTCCCCAAAGTAAGATTCAAAGGAGCATTACAAGAACAGAAATTCCTGTAAAAAGTTGTCCAAAATCAAATCGTCCTGGATAAGAAATCATTAACATTGCCGTATCTAATCCTCAAGAAAAATATCATCGAGCTATTGAAACTACCGAAGGAAGCACGAAAGCTTTTGCATTCCCCCAGATAAATTCTTTTCTTCAGATTCTTTGCTGATCGAGATAGAAAAAATTCGTTCGATTAATCTTTTTACTATAAGGTTCTCCATATTTGTTTTTTGTCTGTTTCCCTGGAAGAAGATAAAGGAGTAAGAGAGGAATCATCATAATTCCTTCAAAGATGAGATATTCCGTTTCTTTTTCAGATTGAGTATGAACTGCCCAGATTGCTCCTCCTAAAAAAATCACGATATAGGGTAACATCCATCGTGCTGACAGATTAAGATCATGAAGTCTTCTTTTTGCTGCTTTGAAACTAATGACAAGAAAGTAAATCAGAAAAGCAATTCCAGCAAGTCAGGCAATAAAGGAAAGTAAGTTCATACTATTCGTTCTCAAGAAAAAACTAAGAACTAATAAGAGAAAATAGACTAATCCAAGTCCTATTGCTGCTATCACTCCTGCTGCAAAGAGATTATAAGAACTAAAAAGATAAGCAAGTCTGTTCATTCTATTTTCTTCAGTGTAGAAAAAATCGACTTTTTTTGAAGCAATCTCTTCTCTGATGGCTTCTGCTTTTTCATGAAGAGGAGCTCCACATTTTTCGCAAAAATTATCATCGGTTGTCATAGAATATCCACAATTTTGGCAAATTCTTTGCATTGTGATGGTAATATAAAATAAAACATTGATAACTCTAATGATATGATAGGAAAAAAGCAAGAGAAACTTTTAAAGAGATCTATAAATCTGAAACGAATTTCCCTTGTTTTTAAGGATCAAAATCGTAATAATTAATGCTGATTTTAAATCATAAACAAAATGATGAAATTGACACCTGCAATGCAACAATACCAAGAGATGAAACAACAATATTTAGACTGTATTTTATTCTTTCGTATTGGAGATTTTTATGAGGTGTTTTTTGAAGATGCACATATTTGTCATAAAGTTTTAGATCTTGTTCTTACCAGTAAAACCAAAGACGATGAAAATAAAATTCCTATGGCAGGAATCCCTTTTCATAGTATTGATAAATATATTCCAAAACTTCTTCAAAATGGGTATAAAATCGCGATTGCAGAACAGATTTCTGATCCTGTTCCTTGAAAATTAGTCCAAAGAAAAATAACTCAGATTATTACTCCAGGAACCTTTATCCAAGAAGACGATAATCATTTTAATTATGTTTTGTCTATTACCGAGCAAGAATCTAAAACAGGAGAAAATTATCATGTCGCATGGGGAGATTTTACTCTTGGAGAATATTGGACCAAAAGTTTTTCTCATTTGGGAGAATTGCAGAAATGGATTCTTCTTATTCGTCCGACAGAGATTATCATTGATTTTGATTTTAAAGAAAAAGAACAATTTTCTGAGCCCCTTCGTCAATATCTTAAATGTTTAGTGTCTATCCATGGAGTACCAAACGATCCGGAGTTTTTTCTCAAAAACACGACGAAGGTTCAGACTTTAAATAGCTTTTGACAAGCAGTTACCGAAGGAAGATTGAATGCGATTTGTTTACTTTTGGACTACCTTAAACAGACTCAACAAGCGAATTTGCAAAATGTTTTCAAAATTTCGTATCATGCCAAAACTTGAATGGTTTTGATGGATGATATTACGGTAAAAAACCTTGAAATTTTCAATTCGAGTTATGAATTTAATGAAAATTATTCTCTTTTTGGGGTTATGAATACTACAAAGACCAATGGAGGAGCTAGATTTTTGAGAAATATTTTAAATAATCCGAGTAATAATCTTGCACTTTTACAGGAAAGACAGTCTCATATTTTGAGATATCAAGCTCTTCTCGAAAAAAGAGAAATTCTTTCAGAATTGACAAAAACCTATGATTTTTCGAAATTAGTCACGACGGTTTTATACAAAAAACTTTCCCCTTCTCCTTTTATTAAATTGAGAGCTTCGTTAGCAATCTTTTTTGATGAAAAAAATCAGTATTCTCCTCTTTTACAACAAGAACTTTTACATTTAGGATTAAAAGAAGAGGATAAAAATCTGACTTTTGAAATATGGAAGCTTTTACAACAAAGTTTAAAATCGACAGAGGAGATTCAGGGGGATTCTGATTTTGTGAGAGAGGGATGGAAAGAAGAAATTGATAATTTGAGAAAAATTGCATATCATAGTGATGAGCTTTTGTTGGAATATCAACAATATCTGGCAAATTTGTCTGGTGTCCATAATGTAAAATTGAAATTTGTGATGAATCAGGGATATTTTATAGAAATTACCAATAAAGATATTGAGGAATTTGAAGATTGGCTTTCTCGTCAGGATAAAACAGATTCTAAATTACAAATTTTCCGTGTCAATACGCTTAAGGGAAATCAAAGATATAGAAGTGAATATTTACAAAATTTGGAAAATTCTATTTTATCATCAAAAGATCAACTTCAAAAACAGGAAAATCAAGTTTTGAAGGAACTCGCAGAACAAATTCAGACTTCTTCTTCTCTTTTGAATGATTTTGCACAGAAGGTTGCAGAATTAGATGTTTTTTGTTCTCATGCAGTTTTTGCTCAAGAACATGGATATATCGCACCGACTTTGACGACAGACAGTACGATTCAAATTGAAGGAGGAAGACATCCTGTGATTGAGAATTTTCTTCCAAGAGATCAGCAATTTATTCCGAATGATATTAAAATCGGAATCCAAGATTCTCAAGAAGATTTTGGACTTATTCATATTATCACTGGTCCGAATATGGGAGGTAAATCTACCTATTTGAGACAAACTGCTTTGATCGTGCTTTTAGCTCATTGTGGACTTTTTATCCCTGCAAAAAGTGCAAAAATCTGACTAATTGATGGACTTTTCGCGAGAGTTTGAAGTGGGGATGTTATTGCCAAAAATCAATCGACTTTCATGACAGAAATGATTGAAGTTTCCAATATTTTGAATAATGCAACTGAGAAAAGTCTGATCATTTTCGATGAATTGGGAAGAGGAACGAGTACCTATGATGGAATTGCATTAACAAGTGCAATTTTACAATATTTACTTCACAAAGTAAAGGCAAAAACTCTTTTGGCAACCCATTATCATGAACTCATCGATTTGGAGAAGACCTATCCACAAATTAAAAATTTTTCTGTAAGTGTGTATGAAACGGATAGAGAAGTGGTATTTCTCAAAAAAATTACTCAAGGAGGAGCCAATAAAAGTTATGGAATCGATGTCGCAAAAATTGCAGGAATTCCTGAACAGATTTTACAAGATTCTCGTCAGATTTTGCAAGATTTAGAAAATCAAAAATCATCTCAAAAATTTCCTTCTTCAGGACAGAATTCTCACAATCAACCTGCACCTCTTTTTCAGATTCCTCTTGCAAACGATTCGAATGATGAAGTTTTGAAACAAAAGTATCAAAGCCTGAAAGATAAAATTGAAGGAGTGAATATTAATGGAACGACTCCACTTCAAGCATTACAGATTTTGGCAGATTTGCAAAATGGAATTTCGTAATTTAAAAGGTTGTTTTTACAATTCTAATATTAAAATGGAAAGTTTTGACTTCTTCGAAAGTCAGATTTTTAAATTCTTTTCTTAAAATATCTACTTGCCAAGTCATCATTTCCAAAAAGAGTTCAAGATTTTCTGGATTGAGTTTTTTATTTTGGATGTGAGTCTCTATCTGATGAAACATCGTTCTATACAGATCAAGTCCATCATCTCCTCCTACAAATGCAATTCTTGGTTCTCGTTTTTGAACGGTTTCAAGTGCATTGTTATCAAAGGTTTCTTCGGGGATGTACGGTAAATTTGCAACTAAAATCACAGAATTTCCCTCTTCTCCCTCAAAATCTTTCACAAAATCTGTTAGATTTGAAGTAAGGAATGTAGTTTGATATTCCTCTTTGATGAGGTTATGATAGTTTTTCTCTGCAATTTTTAATGCTCCCTCAGAAATATCACAGAAAAAAATCTGATCGAAAAACTGAGGATTTTGAAGAAGGACAGAAATCCCAAGTACTCCGCATCCCGTTCCAATATCTAATAAGGTTTGATGTTCAGCATTTTTTTTCTTTTTTTCTTCGATCCATTCGGTAATCGCGGTAATCATATATTCTGTTTCTGGCCTTGGAATGAGGGTATTTTCATTCACAAAAAAAGGATTTCCAAAAAAATCTACATGTCCTACAACATATTCTAGTGGTTTTTTCTCGATAACATAATCTTGATAAGCTTTTTTGATTTTTGCTGTTTGTTCTTCAGAAAGTTCTTCTTGATCATGAGTTCGTAATTCTTCCCTTGTATATCCTGTAAATTCTTGCATAAGTTTTTCGAGGATAAATTTTTTCTGATATTGCGGATCTTGAAAGAAATCTGAAATAGTTGCCATGATTTTGTGTAGAAATAAAGATTTTTTTATGTATAGTGATTGAGAAAGTTTTTTCAATTTGTTTTATTTTGGTTCAATGGATGAAAGTTCAGTTTCAGAAAGTAAAAACCGTTCATCATATTTTGTCAGATTTCTTCTCTTTTTTGAGAATAGTTGAAAAAAATCCCAAAATTCATAGGATTATTCCTTGAAGAATCTCTAGACAACAGAAAGGATCTTCGCTTTTGAGATTTATGGTTTCTTATGCAATGAAGACCGGAATCAAAGGTATCATGGCAAAAGGATCTACTGCACAAGAAGTTTTCTTTCTTTGTAAATCTGAAGATCAAGAAGAGGTTGTTGAATTCTTACTCTCAATTTGGAAAAACTCTTTATTACCTGAAAAATAATGGTTTTATCAATTTGTTTTCTCATTTTTTGGTGATATTTTTGGACTTGGGTCGTGCGTAAGATTTTACCTACTTCACAAGTTTCTTTTTGAACATTGTGAGGAATAGCTTTTTCTTTAGTTTTGCTTTTATTGGGAATAGAATTTCTTTTTCAACGACTCGCTATTTCTCTTTCCGATTGGAAAGGTATTGCTTTATTTTTGGGAGTGATAGGAGGATATTTTGCGGTGTTATTTTTTTTGATTTTTAAGGAAAAAGAAAAAAAAAGCTGATTGCTTTTGGAAGTCCTTTTAGCGTTTTTAGGAGGACTTGGCTATCTTCTGTGAAATGCATCTTTAGGAATTTCTCTTTGAATTCTTTTAATGGCAGTTTATGCAGAAGAATATCTGAAAATAGGAACTTCAAGCCTTGTTTTTCAGAAACATCAACAACTCCCTTCAGATTTCTTATTTTTTTCTCTTATTATCGCAATTGGATTCAGTTTTTTTGAAAATGGATATTATCTTTTTTCGCAAATCATCTGATTTTCTGAATGAGAGAATGGAATGCTTACTTTGAGTTTCTGAAGGGGAATGATATCTTCTTTGCTTCATCTCTTATCAACGGGGTTAATTGCTTTATTGCTTTTTAAAGGTCATTTCTTTCAGTCTTGAGTTTTGAAAAGTATTTTCGTTTTATTAGGAGCCTTTTTTAGTGGAGTCTTGGTTCATTTTTTGTATGATTATACGGTGATTCCTTCTTTTCTGATTTATGGTGTGGTTTTGATCGGAGGATATTTCTTTTTAACCTACCTTTTTTATCTTTCTGATCAGTGGTATTTGAAAAAAGAATAAACTACTACTGTATATAAAATAAAGAGAATTGGTTTATTAATTTCCTTAATAAGCTTGATTTTTATAGGACTATTCCTATATTTACTCCTGTAAAGTTACTTAAGTAACGAAGGTTTTATTTTTATAACGACGGAAAATGAAAAAATTTTCACTTATTGCTATGATGCTTTTAGCTTTTGGAAGTTGTACTTTTTTGGCTGGATGTGAGAAAACTCAAGAACCAACTCCAGATGAAAATAATCAAAATCAAGAGCAAGAATTAACTGAAGAAGAAATTCAACAAGCTATCAATGAAGGAGTTGAAGAAGCTATGCAAAACTTATCTGACGAAGAAAAAGAAGCTATTGCTAATGCAAGTGATGAAGTTATCGATGAAGCTATCGATGAAGCTGTAGCAGAAACTTTCGAAGACTAATATGTATCAAAAAATCTGATTGATTCTTGATGATGAAGTCAGATTTTTTATTTTATTTCAAAAATTTATACGATGAAAAGAATCTTATCATGCTGAAAACGGTGTACATTGTTAAAATGTTAAAAACTTGTAAAAAAACAAATTATCTCACATTTTCGCTAAAAAGTGCCATATAACAGATAGCAAAACACTTCTAAAAACCCAAAAAGTAAAGAAAAATATCACAAAAAGATAAAAACGGTAAAAAAAAAAGAGAAAAATTGTTCCTTTTTTTTTCTTTTTCAAAAAAAGCATTATACTAAAGGTGTCATTAAAAATATTTTATCTTCTTATTTCAAAAACATGGAGGGAATGGAAAGTATTACTTTTGAGAAAAATCTTAATGCCATCAATAATCTTATCGATGGGATTCGTAATCATCTTACTTCTGCTTTAGAACTTAGTGGTGATAGTGTTGGAACTTATGTTTGAGGAATTATTGGAGGGATAAGCAGTGAATATGTTGATCTTATCATCAAAGCACTTCTTTTAATCAAATATCATCTTTTCGAAATCAAGAAACATCTCAATACTTTTCAAGAAAAAAACGAATTAAGTAAAGTTTTTGTTGGAATTCAAAATACCATTGATCAACTTAATGAAATAAGAATAAAAAGCTGATTTATCCAGATGGAATTTTGATTTCTTATCGAGGAAATTCAAGATTATGCAAAAGAAATGCTTGAAAATTTCTCAATTTATGCCTAAAAGTTTCGTTGAATAAATATTGCTTTCAAAAAAAAGAAGAATTGTCGTTTATGATCAGACTTTTCTTCTTTTTTTATATTTTACTTTCCCTCCTTATTAATGATCATTTTTCTCCAAAAGATTATGAACTTCTTGCAAATATTTATCATCCACATGAGTATAAATTTGGGTGGTCATAATAGAGGCATGTCCTAAAAGCTGTTGTACAGATCTAATATCTGCCCCATTTTTCAAAAGTGTTGTAGCAAAACTATGTCTTAAAGTATGAGGAGTTACTTTCTTACTAATTCCTGCCATGATAGCATAGTCTTTGATCATTCTTTCAATACTGTTTCTTGTGAGAGCTTTCCCAAAAGCATTATGAGCTAAAGAAATAAAAAGATATTCACTTGTGTCTGATCTACAAGAAAGATATTGCTGAATAGCAAAAAGAGCATGATTGGTTAAAAAAATTGAACGCATTTTTTTCCCCTTCCCAATGACTGAAAATTGTTTTGTTCAAAGATTAATATCAGAAATTTTTAAATTAATCAGTTCAGAGACTCTCAATCCTGTTCCAAAAAGGGTTTGTAAAATTGCAAAATCTCTCCATTGTTTTAATTCTTCCTGATCGATTTGAAATGGCATTTCCATTAATCTCATGATTTCTTCTTCCAAAAGATAAGAAACTTGACGAGGAGGAATTTTTGCTAATTCTATTTTCTCAGGAGCAATTGTTTCAATATCATTTTTTGCTAAAAATTTACAAAAAGATCTCAAGGCAATTACATTATAATTTACCGTTTTTTCTGCTAATCCCTGTTGGGCCAATCGAATTCTAAAATCCAAAATATGCATTTGTTTGATTTCATGTACGGAAATATTTCCTACACATTTGATAAAATTATTGAGTCGGTGAGTATAATTTTCAATCGTATGATCAGAAACATTTTTATCATAAATCAGATGATTGACAAATTTGTCTAACCAATATTGGAAAGAATCATCTTCTCAAGAGTTTTTTTTCTTGTTGGAATGTTTTTTTACAGAAACTGCTATTTTTTTATTTTTTTTCGGGAAAGTTTTTTCTTCTTGTACTGTATTGTATGGTGACATATCAAAACAAAAGAAATAAAAATCTGAATACTAAGAACGTTAAGATATGATACTAAGCTTCTTCATTTATTGCCTTATCAATTTTTTTAAGATTACTTTTGATAATTTTTAGAGAAGATTCATATTTATTCAAGTCAAAAGTATCATTTTCAAGATCATCTAAAAGATTTTGAGATTGAGAAATAATGAATGTTGCATATTTAGTAACATTTTTATCTCATTCTTTTTTTGCTGTTTTTAATCTTTTTTCTCCTTGTTTTTTATAATTTTCAAGTTTTTTCTTAATATCCGCTTTTTCTTCATCAGAAAGTGTTGGTTCTTCCTCTTCTTCATCTTCGATAAAAGGATCGATTTCTTCATCATCAAATTCAAAGAATTCATCACTAATTTCTTTAATTTCTTCATATCCTCAAGTAAATTCATCTTCTTCCCATTCTTCCAAAGGATTTTCTTCTTCTCAATTTACATTTTGTTCTTCTGCACTTCCATGAGTGTCAGTTTCTTCGAGAGTTTGTTCAGCATTTTCATCTTTTTTATTTTCTTCATTATTCTCTTCGTTATTTCCTTGAATTTCTCATTCTCAAAGATTTTCTCCTGTATTATCAAGAGGAGTTGTTATCGTTGTAGAAGGTTGTGTGGTGAATTTTGCAAGAAGAGGTTGAAAAAGATCTGGCATCATAAAATATACGACTAATCAAACACAAGGTAAAAGAATAAGAAATGCAACAAGCATCGCTTTTGATCCTCCTTGTGGTGCTGGATCTGGTTGTGTCGTGGTATTTACTGTTGGGGCAGTTGCAGGAGCTTGAGAAATAGGAGGATTAGCAAAACTCATATCTCCCAATTGATCTAAAGAAACCACATTCCCATTTCCTAAAGAAGGAGTAGTTGGTACTTGAGAGACTTGGTTGATTGGTGCTCCTTCTTGAAATTGAGGCATTTGAGGTACTTGTGGCATTGGAACTCCTTGAGGGATAGTAGTAGAAACCATTTGAGGTTGAGATACTTCGGGAGTTCACAAGGCTTGATCAGCTAAAGCGGTTAAATCAACTTGTTGAGGAACTGTTTGAGGAACAGATGGATTCATTGGTTGATTTACAAATCCTGCTTGAACACCTCTTTGACTTTCTAGAGATTGAACTGTTTGATTGAGAGCATCCATACTAGGGACATAGGTTCAAGGAAGAGGAGCTCCTACTTGGGACATGGTAGGTATTTCTTGTTGTACTGCTTGTGTTGGAACCTGAGTTGCTACTTGAGGAGCAGGTTGTGGTTCAGGATTTAACATTCCTAAAGGATCATCTCCTAAAAGAGAAGAAATCTGACTTTGATCCATCGTAGGAATTTGAGGTTCTGGTACCGCTGTTTCAAGAGTTTGAGATGTTGAAGTCGATGGAGAAAAATTTTCAGGTGCTGCTTCTTGTACAATATTTTCTTCCATTGTTGGTTCAAGATCTACAAAGGTTTCTGGAAGATTTGTTTGAAGATCTGTTGTAATGGTTGTTTCTGGAAGAGAAGTTTCTACTGATCAAGTATTTTCTATTGGAGCTGTGCTCTCTGTTGGAGTGATATTTTCTACAGAAGTTGGGGTATCTATGAAAGTTGGAGTATCGATTGGATTGGTAGTATCGATTGCACTGATATTTTCGCTTGGTGTAAGAGTTTCTTCAGGAGTGGAAAAATTTGGTTGTTCATTTTCTTCCTGAGGAGTATCTATAAAAGTATTTTCAGGTAAATCGATAGGATCAAGAGTAAAACTTTCCCCTACAGAATCTGTTTCGATAGTGGATGGTTCTGAAGAAATTTGAGTTGCATCTATGGAAAAAGAATCAGAATTTTCTTCTTTTATTTCTTCTGTTGGTTGAATAGTTTCTTCTTGGGGAAGTTCTTGTTGAATGTTTTGAGATATTTCTTGTGATGGTTCTTGAAATTCTTCTTGGTTTATAGCTTCAGAAGAAATATTTTCTACTTCAACAGGTTCTTGGTACATAAAATCATCTCCGATCTTTTCTTCAGATGCTATTGTTTCTTGAGAAAAAGTATTTTGTGATGTACTATTTTCATTATTTTCTGTTGGTATCATATTTGCTGGTTCTTGATAGACAAAATTGTCTGGATTCTCTTCTGAAATGGGACTTTCAATTGGATTACTATTTTCTGGAGCAGGTTCTTGAATTTCTGGTACTACTACTTCCATTGATTCTGTTGAATCCACAGGATTGGCTTGTTCAATAGGAGTCTCTGGTGTAATATTAGAAATAGAAGAAACATTAGAAGGATTCTCTTCGACAGGAATATTCATCGTTGGTTGTGCAATTCCCTGAGAAACTTGAGGAATATTTTGCATTCCTTCTGAAATTGTTTGTTGAATAGGTTGAGTAGGGATTTGAGCATTCGTTTCTTGTGAAATTTCTTGTACGACAGAATTTGAAACCATTTCTGGCTGTTCTACGGGAGTATTTTGAAGAGGAGTTGGAGAAGTTGGAGTAGATTCTTCATTTAAATCTATTACAAAATCATCATCTGCAATTTCATTTGTAGGAGCAGAAATTGTTGGTTCTGTGGTTGATACTACAGGAGTTTCCGTCGTTGGAACATCATCAAATCAAAGATCAAAATCTATGGCTTGTACTCAAGCTGTTGTTCATGGAGTTCAAGTTGTTCAAGTCGTTCCTTGTTGAGTAGGATTTGATGAAGTAGGATCAAAATTTGTCATGATTATTTCACAAAATAAAACTTACTTAATTATATGAGTGAAAAAGAATAAAACAAATTTTTCCCTTATTTTGAATTTTATGGATTGACAAAAAATAAAAAAATGATAAAAATCTGACTCTCTATCCATAAGGACTTATCAATAAAGAATCAGATTTCTTTTTTGTTTTCTTTTTTTTGGATTTGTTACTTTTTATTAAATATCACCAAAACTTGGCTTCATATTATGCTGTAACTCCTGGACATTTACCATTATAATACTCCCATTCTTCGCATAGGGTTCCATCAGGTAATTGACAAATAGCAATTTCTCCTCCTTCTGAATCTTTTTTTGGAAGAAGAGTTCCTCCATCAGCAAGACATTTTTCTGAAGCAGGATTAGCAATTTGCATCTTTGCTTCCTTATTTTCAGTTTCATTAACATTACAAGTTTCTCCTTCACAAGCAACTGCTCAAGTGTTTCCTTCAGCTTCAGGATTCTCTGAATTATCACAAGCAGTTAAAGTTATTGTTGAAACGAGCAAAGCAATTCCCAAAAGAATTCTAAGTTTCATTCTCAAACCTTATTAATAAATAAAAAAAGTACCTTACTTATACTGTTTTGAAAAGAAAAAACAAGCATTACAACTTGACTTTTTTAGAATCAATATCCGTTTTATTGACGAATTTCTTTAATCTCCAAAATATACATCATATGATTTTCTTGCCCCTGATACCATTGATTTTTTATTTCAGGATTTTTGATTAAAGTTGGATCGAGTTCTGTTTCAAAGATTTTTTCTCCTTGAATCGTTACTTTTGCTTCTTGAAAAGTAAAATTCTCTTGCATCGTAAGAGGGACTTCTTTCATTTTATCGATCTCTCTTCCAGATTTCGTTCCACAAAGAGTAAGGATATCACGATATTTTTCATCGAAAAAAGAAAGAGAAATCTGATCGGATTTTTGGATAAATTCGTTCGTGTAGCGATTTTTACGAACGAAGATAAAAGCAACCTTCTTTCCCCAAAGAACTCAAAATCCTCCTCGTGAAGCAGTCATCATATTATACTGTTCAGGAGTCCCCGCAGTGATAAGCATTCGTTGTTGGTTTAAGGTATTCGTTAGTTCTTCAATGGTTTGTACAATTTCGTCAGATTTTTCCATTTTTCTTTTTTTATAAGATAAAAACTATTCTTTTTTAAATTGATATTGATCTCCTTTGGAAGTATTGATGGTAAGATTTTCTTCAGATAAAATGATCGTTGCTTGATCAAGAATAAAGCGCTTTTCTGCATTCATCAATCGTTCTCCCTTTTCTCCTTCACAATCCATTGCTGTTTGATTCATTTCGTCTACGTGAAGCGTATCTCAACTTAACGAATATCCTGAAGCTCCCATATGATTACAAAATTTTGCAAAAATTCCTGTTTCTGCGAGTGTTAAGGTAATCTCGAAACTATCCTTGACGGTATGATTATCATTATATCTGATAAGAGAGTAGTTTCCATAAAGATTTTCTTTTGTAAGAGGAATACATTCATGATTTTTTACTCCTAGATTTTTATCCCAAATGATTCCTGCTTTATTGAGATAACATCCATTAGTATAAAGCTTTCCATCACTTCCACAAAGAGGATCATAAATCTCACCACAAAGAACTTCTTCATTTGCTCATGACTCATTTTGTAATTCTCCATTGAATTTATGATTTGAAAATTCAATATTTACACTATGATCGACCATATCAATGATACATTGAGCATCATCTTCAGCAATGTCGTTCTTTTCTTCACGAATAATATGTCCCTTCAATACAAAAGAAGCTCCAGCTTCTTCTTCAGGATCCCAGGTCGCTTTAAAAGTATTGGTATTGAGATAAAAACCGACTTTTTCATTACAAGCAAGAAGACGCCCCGCTTCATTCTCCAAACTTGGTTTTGCGTTATTTTCTTCTTGAGAAGAATCGTTCCATGTTACATTTACATTACATCCTGTACATAAAATTCCAAAGACAAAAAGAGTTAAAAGTCAGATTTTTTTCATTTTTCTTTTTTTAGAAAGTAAAACTTCTTTTTCTAATATATTTTTTTGTAATTTTTTCAATGGATTTTCTTGTATTCTTTCCCCGTTTAAGTAAGATGATTCAAGTTTTTATTCTTTACATCATACCTCATGCTTTCAACTCCTAAAGTTCATTTCTCTTTGATGACTCAAGAACGTTGTTTCTTTCGAGGAAAAAATTTTTATTTTCAACATAATGAATTCCTTGATTTTAAAAAAGCGACCCTTCAAACTTACCCAGCATTAAAACATAAAAAGTTTACTTCTCTGAGAGTTTTCAAAAAATATTTTAAAAATATGATCAAAAAACTCTATCAAGAACGTAGTCAATTTTGGAATCGCATTGTACAGGAATATCAAAAAATGCGAGATCAGTATAATGATCAATATTTTAAAACGCTTTCTGATTTTCTCCATATCGATTTCCCTCAAGAACATAGCACTATTCAAGCGGAAGTAGGGAAAATTCCCATCTTTCCAAGATGGCTCGATTCTTTTTCATTTGGTATTGGAATCCGAGATCCTCAAATGACTAAGAATCGGAAAGAAAGAATCTGTTGTGATATCGTAGCTCATGAATGTCTTCATTTTTTGCGATTTGAAAAACGGAAACAACTTCATCCTGAAACTCCAAGAGAAGAATATGATTCTCCCCATTTAGTATGGCAATATTCAGAAATGGTTGTAGATCCTGTTTTTCAAGCAATCAATGTCTGTGATCTTTTTCAATTTAATGAGGATGTGAAGAAACATTTTCGTAGCTCTTATGATTCTTTTTATGAAATGAAAGATGGAGAAGAAGGAGTAATGGATCATCTTATTGGGATTTTTCAAGAAAATATTACGATAGAAGAGAAAATCGAGAAGTGATGGCAATATGTTCAAAAAATATCGAAGTAGAGAGATATAAAAAAGGACATCAAGAATGATGTCACTATATTTTGTTGTAGAAGTGCGGTTTCTGTGCTATTTCTTGTGTTTAGTTTAACATTTGAGATTGATAAATAAAAATATTTAATTAGTTGTCTAAGTCCCACCAAATAATTTTCTTAGTTTGTTCTTCTCAAAATTCATTACGAAGTTCTTCTTCTGTTATCATTCAAGCATCATATTTCATTTTATTGAGCATGTTGACAAATTGTTGAATATCAAATTGGCATCATGCATTTTCACAAAGTTGTTGCACTTTATCTAGTGATGCTTTGGAGATTTTTGTAACTCATCATCTATAATTATATGCCATCGCTGCCACACTATCGATAACGGAATTTCATTTTACAGTTTGTTTAATAACACCATCTTCGTATTTTAAAACACATCCTTTTGTTTCTGTTTTTAAAACACATTCTTTTTGCATTCGATTGGTTAAATTTGCAATTTCTGCTGCAACTTGAATGATTTGTATGTTTTTTGGATCATTTCTTGAGTTTTCTAGAAGTTTTATTTCAAGTCCATTTGGAAAAACTACTGGAATATCGTAGTTTCTGCCATCTCAAAACTTGTCTTCCCCCCATATATAGAAAAATGATTCTGAAGATCCTGGGACAAAAGTAACTTTCCCTCCCCAAGTATTAATCCTAATCCTTCTAGAAATCTCAAAATCAAACTCATTTTCATTTGTTGAAATATTTATATTTCTATCTTTTGATCGATCAAGTGATGAATTATTATTTCTTTTTGTTGCTAAATAGCTTTCCATTGTAGTCTTTATAAAATCTCCTGTCCTTTTGTATAATTCTGGTGAGTTAAATCATAGATCTGTTCTGTTAATTTCAACTATTTTTTCTGCAATATCTGCTGATACGTGTGCTTTTACTCCAATATAACCTATATTTATTCCTGATTGTAAAAGTGTATCTAATTGTTCAGACGTAATGTTATCTAGTGCAATATTGAAAGTTGTTGAATATCCAGCTTTTTTTTCTAAATTTTTTAGGTCTTCAATAGCTTTATTGTTCAATTCTTGATATTTACAGTTACAGTTTAGATCTATGAATTGAGGAAGTTTATCGAAATCTTTATCGTTGATTACTTTTGGAGTTACAATTAATTTTATGGGTCTGTAGTAATAAATATCATTTTCTTCGGTCCCCATCTTTTTTTCCATTTCTTTTAATTTTTGTTGTAGATTTTTAGAAATTTTATTTGGAATTCTAATCTCTTCATTATATAGGTTATCGTTATTTTCTATATATTTAAACATAGCCTCATATTGTTCGTCAGTTAATTGTTCTTTCCTTTGTTTCTTTTTAAGTGCTACAAATTCTTCTTCAGAGATTGTTTCAGTTCTTGGCTGCTCGACTCCTTCGTTTTGAGAAACTGAATTTCTTAAGTTAGTAAGGTTCGTACGTGTCTCGTTTAGCACATCAGCTCTAGCATCTACATTTGTACTAGTAGTTTCAATTGTTTTTGGCATTCTTTGAAAATTTATTAAATAAAAAATGTTATATGACTCAATGATTATATCTGTTTTTTTTTTTTGTCAAATTTTAATCAACTTTTTTTGAGTGAGAATCTCGGAGAATGGATAGAATTTTCAGAGAATGTGGCAGTGATCATGGATTTTTTGTTATTTTTTGAGAAAAAGAAAAAATCTGACCGTTATCGGAGAGTCATATTTTTTTATTGTTTTTTTTAAAATCTCTTTGTCAAAAGCGGTATTTCTTTCTTTGAGGTGCCACGGAAGAATTTTTCTGTTGTTTTTTTATTTCTATTCTTTATAAATAAGGTGGTATATTAAAGTACCATCTTTAGAACTTAATAGACTCTATATATGCAATTATGGTTGGCTATAGCACTTATTGTGCTTTCTCTTTTGGTTTGAGGAGGAATTTGATTTTTTGGTTATAAAAAAACACTTACAGAAAAGGCAAAAAAATTTAAAGAAAGAATGAATAGAGTAAAAGAAATCGAAGAAGAATACTTGGAAAATGCGAAGGCAAAATGTGATGAAATTATTGAACAAGCAGAGAAAAAAGCAGAAAAAATCGAAGAACAAAGACTTGCTAAAATGGAAGAAATCCAGAATAGACTTCTTGATAGAGAAGAAAAAATGGAAAAAAGGCTTGAAAAACTTGAAGAAGAGAAAGTGAAAGTAGTAGAACTTCGTCAAGAAGCTGAAGATGTTATCAAACAACAAAAAGAGAAACTTTCTGAAATTTCTCAACTTACTCCGAAAGAAGCGAAAGAAGAAATTTTTGCGAGAATTGAAGAGGAAAATAAAGAAGAAATTATCAGATTTGTTGAAAAATATAAGAGAATTAAGCTGGAAGAAGCAGATGCAGAAGCTGCAAAAATTGTTGTAAATTCTCTTCAAAAAATTTCTACGCAAACAATTAGTGAATTTACTACGAAAACGGTAGAACTTCCAAATGATGAATTTAAAGGGAAGTTGATTGGAAGAGAAGGAAGAAATATTTCCTTTTTCGAAAAAACAACGGGAGTGGAATTGATTATTGATGATACTCCAGGAGTAGTCAGACTTTCTTCTTTTGATCATGAAAAAAGATTTGTTGCTGCAAAAACTTTGGAACTTTTGATCAAAGATGGAAGAATTAATCCCGTATATATCGAGAAAATTTATAATCAAGTTTTGGAAGATTTGGAAACTATTTTCATGGAGAAAGGAAAGGAGGCTCTCACTACTTTGAATCTTCCTATGATGAAGCCTGAAATTGTTAAAACAATTGGAAAATTTTACCTTAGATTTAGTTATGGGCAAAGTCTTTGGGGACATGCGGTGGAAGTTGCAAAAATCTCTGAAGCTTTGGCAATTGAACTTGGACTTGATCCTGTAATGGCGAAAAAGGCAGGACTCCTTCACGATGTTGGTAAAGTTCTTTCTACTACAGGAGAATCTCATACTCAACTTGGAGCTGATATGTTAAGAAAATGGGGAGTTGATCCTATTATTATCAATGCTGCGGAATCTCATCACTACGATGTTCCTATGACTCACCCTATTTCATGGGTTGTCGCTGCAGCTGATGCGATGTCTGCTTCAAGACCTGGTGCAAGATTCGATACAAAAGAGTTCTTTATCGAAAAAATGGGAGAACTTGAAAAATTGATCGATGAAGTTCAAGGAGTAGAAAAAGTGCATATTATGCAGGCAGGAAGAGAAATTATGGTATATGTAAATCCAAAAATGGTAGATGATCTTGAAATAGAAAATGTTTTAAAAGAAATCTGAAAGAAAATTGAAGATCAACTCGATTATCCAGGAGTTATTAGAATCCTCGGTATTAGAGAGACAAAGATTATTCAGTATTTAAGGTAATTTAAGATATAAGTTTTTTATTTCGCTTTGTAATCATGTATCCGTTTATTGAATTGTGGTGAATTAAGTTTTCAATGACTGCAATTGGAATTATTCTGGCTTTTGTAACTTTTTTGATTGTAGCATACTTACTTTGTAAAAAAACACATCAAGATTTTTATAAGCTTTTTTTTCAGGTCCCTTGGTGGATTATGGTAGCATATTTTCTTTGAAGTTATGTTTCCTTTATCCTTGTGCAAGGAAGTTTTTTCCCTTCATCGTGGTCAGATTTCTTATTGATTTTATTCCCAAAAAATTATAGTATCCATTTTGTGGGATTGATGATTGCGGCTTTAATTACGATTGGTTCTTTTCTAGCTTCTATCAAAAGAATAGAAAATAAAAAGATTCGAGCAGATATTCTTTTTTCAGGAATAAGTAGTGCTTGTATTGTCTTGGGAGTGTTCTTTGTTTTAGGAGATCATTTTATCGGAGAACCTACGGATTCTTTCTTGGCAATTCAGGCTTTAAGTCCAGAAAGTAATTTAACGAAATTTAATGGAGTTTATCCAGTCTGACTTTTCCTCTCTTTTTGAGCTTTAGTAGTTCATGTGATTTTTAATAGTATTAGAATTTTCTTTAAAAAGAATGGAATCTGAATGCTCTGATTTGTAGCTTTAATTCTCGTTTTAGATATTTGTTTCTATTTTCAATCATATCCAAAATATGGGGTTTCATCTTTATTTGGGTTCTCTTTGGATATAAAACATTATATTTCTTTCTTTTTGATGGTGATTCTTATTGTTTGTTATTGGAAATGGAGTAAAACAAAATTTTAATTTACCTTTGGAGATTTTTTATGGAATTCTTTTTTTCGAAAACGGATAATTTCTATAAAATCATCAAGACAATAGAAAAAATTCATACTTCTAAACAAATAAAATTCTTTATTGATCCTGAACATGCGATCTTTGAAAATGAATGGTGGGGAAAATTAATTAAAGATCTGATCGATCAAAAACAACTAAATGCACTCTTTGTAACGAAAAATAAAAAAAATAAAGAATATTATGAATCAGTTTGATTGTCTGTAGAATATCAAGGACAAACAATGATCAAGAAGGGATTAGCTCTTGTCTCTGCTTTTTTATTTGATATCAAAAAATTTCATCTTTATGCTTATGAAACGAAAAAATATATTTTTGTAGTATTGTCATTTATTGAACTTTTCTTTGTCATTGGGATTCTTTGGTTTGTGATTAGTTTGATTATTCCTCATGCGGAAATTGTGATTAAACCCGCTGAGGAAGTAGATAATTTAATTTATAATTTCCGTTATTATCCTCATAATGATACTACGAATATTGAAGAACAAAGGTTTCTTAATATTCCTTATTATACTTGAGCATTGGATTATCAATATGATCTTTCGATTTCAGCTTCCAATATTAAACATATTATTCATCCGTCTGAAGGATATTTAAAAATTTACAATACTACTGATCAAACTTATTCTCTTATTGCTTCGACAAGATTTACTACTCCTGATGGAGTGATTTTTAGAGCGACAGAGAATTTTACCCTTTTTAGCGGAACGATTGAAAAACCTTCAGAAACGGTTGTTCATGTACAAGCAGATGAATTTGATGAAAAGGGGCAGATTATTGGTATTCGTGGAAATATCCCTCAGAATACTCAGCTTTTTATTCGTAATCTAAGTGAATCTTATTATTTTAAAGAGATTCGAGCAGAGAGTTTGGATGATTTTTGAGGATGAGGAACGGAATCTTTCTGAACGGTTACGGATGATGATTTACAACTTCTTTCTGATAAACTTGTAGAACAAGTCTATAAACAAAAACTTAATATTGTTTCTCAAAATTTTAATCAGACTTGAGCTATCTTTTTGGATTTTGAAAGTATTACTAAAACGACATTTCATGATATTAAAGTGTATCAACAGAGTGGAGAAAATACTCCTATTTTAAAAGGAACCGCTCTTGTGACTTATACTTATACCTATGTTTTGAAGGAAGATCTCTTACATGCATTTCAACAATATCTCCATGAAAGAAGTTCAGATACGGTGCAAATTTCTCAACTGAATGAAGAGAGTTTTACCTTCATCAAAGATAGTTCACTTTTGGAAAATGGAGATTTGAAAAAAAATGGGGATATTTATATTATCCCAACTCAGATCCAAATTTTTCAATGATATGATTTTGAAAAAGATATTAACGGTATCTTGCCTACTCTCAAAAATACGATTGCTTGAATGAATGTAGAAGAAGCAAAAAATTACATTCTTTCTAATATTTCTGAGATCGGTAATGTTAAAATCTCTATTTCTCCTTTTTGGCATACCGTTATTCCAACGGTAAAATCAAGGATTCAATTCTCTTTCGAGTAGAAAGCTTTATTTTCTTTTTTTCTCTATTTTCTCCTTGTGGAAAAATCAGATTTTTTTTGTTTTTTCTTCCAAAAGAAAAGTATTGATATCCATTCTCGTAGGTGATGCATTACAAATTTCATCAATCGTGAGAAGGAGAAGTCCTTTTATCCCTTGCATCATGGTAATCATTTTATAACGATTTGTTTCGATTTTCTCTTTGATAATATTTTGTTCTTCTTTCGTAAAATGGCTTTTACTATAAAAATACCTTACCTGATTATTCAGATGTTTTTTATTCTCATTGATAGGTAAAGACTCGATATTTTTGCAATTTTCTTTATTGAGGTAAAGAAGATATTTTTTGAGAAAAGGGATATTTTTTTGGATATTTTCGAGTTTATAAGCATGAAAACTTTTTAATGATTCTTTGATTTCGTTTTTAAGATATTTTGCAATCGTAAGTCTATTACAAAGTTTTACGATTTTTTCATAAATTGCTTCTTTTGTATTCATGAGATTGGATGTTGAAGGTTAAAATCAATTACATTTGGAAAATATTTACTGTGGTTTTACTTTGAATATAATTTAGTAAATGAATATCGTGAGTAATGAGAATAACCGTATTCCCATTTTTATTACAATCGATGAAGATATCTCAAATCTCTTGGGTGTATTCTCGATCAAGATTTCCTGTTGGCTCATCCGCGATAATGAAATCTGGATTGTGAATGAGAGCTCTTGCGATAGCAACCTTTTGTTTTTCTCATCCTGAAATATTTTCTCGTGATCCATCTAAATCTCCTTCAATTTTCAATTTTTCGAGGATATTTTTGAGTTTTGTATTAATCATATTTTCACTAGAACCGTTTAATCTAAGAGGATATACGATATTATCTTTGATGGACAAACTTGAAATAAGTCTATTTTCTTGGAAAATCACTCAGATTTTTTTTCTATAATTTTGGATATCATCTTCAGAAAAAGTTGCAAAATCATCCATCCTATAGTACATTGTTCTTTTACTTGGTCTGATTTCTCCGATGAGGAATTTTGCTAAGGTTGATTTTCCTACCCCAGATTTCCCCACTACAATGACGAAATCTCCAGGGAAAACATCAAAATTCAACTTTTTGAAAATGGGTTTAGTTTGTTTAGGGTATCATCGAGTCAAATCTTTGATCGTGATAAGAGGGATTCTTTCTTTTACCATGATTTCAGTATCAAAATAAATTACTTAATTATACTATGAAAAGATAAAAAAATCAAAAGAAATCTGATTGTCCTGATGGTTAAGATTGACTTTTTTTTGAAGAAAGATAGAAATAGAGTTGTTTTATTTTTTATGGAGGTGGTATGAGAAAATTCTATGCTTTATTTCTTTGAATTACTCTTTCCCTTTTGTGGGGATGTGAACCTTCTGAATCAGATAACAACCACATGTTTAATAGGATTAATACTGAAATTCAGAGTTTTACTTGAGATGAATCTGAGATTCTCCTTCAAGCGATTCATGCTAATGAATGTAGAAACGAGGAAGGGTATTTTGTAGATTATGCTCTTTTAGGAACAGGAACAGATGAAAATCATCATCAGATTTACTATCTTCTTACGAAAGGACAACAATATGAAGTGATGAGTGGAGTTCTCGTTTCAAAGTCTGGATTTTCCGATATTCCGACAAAGATTGTTTTTGAATCAACAGAAAATGGGATGACTTTGCTTTCTTATGATACTTCTTTGGAGGGAAGTCTTTATGTTACTTCTATTCAGGCGATGTTTCCAGAAAATGTCTTTAAAATTTGGAGAAATGATGAATGGAACTATACCAATCCTCAATCTTTCCTCGATCGTGCAGAAGCATTCTTTAATATTAAAGTAATTCCTGAAGAAAATCAGCATTTTTCTTGCTCTTTCTGTGATAAAATTTGGTATGAAAAAGAAGATGATCAGGAAGTGGTGGATGATGAAGACATTCCTCATTTCAGTATTCGAGCAGATTTAACTACGACTCCTCAGCAAGAGGGAAAGAGTTATTATTTTGGAAGTGATGGAACGTTTTGGACAAAAGGACGATGAGATGCATGATCTGGTACATGGAAATTTGGAGTGCATGAAAGGGAAGCTATTGTAGAAATGGAAAAAATAGATCATGTGTATCATAGATATACCATGCTTGAAAGTGATGAAAATGCTTTAAAAATGGATCTTAATATCGTTCAAAAGTAAGATTTTTGATGACTTGAACTTTTTAAAAAGTATCTTTTAAATATTTTTTTTCTTCTTTGGTAAGATTGATTTTCTCAATCGCATTTACAAGAGAGGTGCAAGAAAGAGAGAAATAACGATTTACTTGGATAAGATTAGAAAGTTTAAGATCAGTTGTTTCTTTCTTGTACATCGTAATATATTTATTGTCATTGTTATTGATTTGGTCAAGGATCTCATGAAGAATTTTTGTGGCATTTTTATTATCCAAAATCACCAAAACTTCTAGGATATTTTGATAAAATTCAAGGACCATTTTTCTCATGATTTCATAATCTTTCTGAGAACTTTCACTTGTACTTCGTTTCCAATCTTCTACTAAATCCCATACATCTTTCAGATACTTAGAGGAATCTCCAATTCCTAAAATAATTTGATATAAAGTATTCATTTTTTCAATTTCTTCTGCACTTTGATTGTTTTTCTGATTGAGTTGCACGAGGAATCTTAAAAGATTTTCTTGGATATTTTTGAGTTCGTTATAAGTACTTTTTAAATAGTTTTTCCCAAAATCTGCATTTTTCAAAAATTGTTCAGCTTCAGCTTTTTCTTCTTCGTTTTTTACATCGGTAAGATAAAAATCCCAAATACTGAGATTATATCTGATAATTCTTTTGAGATACAATAAAATATCTTGTTTGATCGCTAAAATGGAAAGCTCTGTATCCAAAGGTTGTTCTATTCTCTGGATTGCGAGTTGTAAATCAGATTTTTGCTCGGTAATATATTTTTGAAAAAGAAGAGAAATCTGATTGACAAAAGGGAGGACCAATAAAGCACAAAGAGCTCTAAATCCTACATAAAATCCGATAACACTATTGATTAATCAAAATTGAGGAATCAAATAATTTTCGAAAAGCATCTGTAAAAGAGGCATTGTGGATAATCCCATAATTCCTACAAAGATATTAAATCAGACATGTCCTGCAGCAACTTGTTTTTTAATTGCATGTCCTCCAATGGAAGCAAGAATAATCGTAATCGTCGATCAAAGATAGGCTCAAAGAAAGATTCCAAGACAAGCATTAAGAGAAATAAGTCCTGAATGTAAGGAAGTTAATGCAATCATAAAAGTTGCGGTTCCTGATTGAATTAAGGTTGTGATCACAAGTCCAATGGCAAAAAAGAAGATCGTTGGCATATCCATCCATGCAGATAAATCTACCATTTCAGTAAGAAACATCATTCCACTTTTCATAAACGACAATGCCAAAAAAATCACTCAAAAACCAATGAATCCATTTCAGATATTCTGAATTATTTCTCTTTTTTTGAAAAAACTAATCCCAATAGCTCCTAAAAAAAGAAGCGGAAATACGATCATATTGATATCATATCCGACTCAAACAGCTCCAAAAAGAGCAGAAGTCATTGTTGTACCTACATTTGAACCAAGCATAACTGCTAAAGCATGAGTCTCTGTCAAAATCCCCGTTCCTACGAAAGAAAGCACAATAACAGAAACAAGATTGCTACTTTCTAAAACAATAGTAGAAAGAAGTCCGGTAAAAAAAGAGGAAATATTATTAGAAGTTCGTTTTTTGATCATTTTTTTGAGACCTCCTTTCGCGAAGCCTGAAACTGATTTTTCAAAATAATGAATTCCAAAAAGGAAAAGTCCTAATCCTCAAAAAAATTCGATAATTCCTTGTAGCATAAATAGTATGTATCGTTATAGGTAAAAATCTCCTAAGTATAGTCAGATTTCTTCAATTTTTCAAATTTTTAGTCCGCTCTGAACCATGCCTAAAAAAATCTCTTGCATTTCCTTGAGATAAACATTAAATTGAATCTGTTTAAATTTTATATCAATCTTATGCTGGAGCATTTAAGTTCGATTCTTTGATTTACTTTTGTATCTTTTATTGTATCCGTGATTCTTTATCCTTTTTATATTAAATTTTTAAAAAGAATAAAAGCCGGAAAGACAATTCGTGATAATACAGCAACCGGGGAAAAATCTGAAATCTTTGTAAAGATGCATAAAAATAAAGAAGGAACTCCTACGATGTGATGAGGATTATTTCTTCTTCTTATGGCAGTGATGATCTTCGTTTCTTTTCTGTTACAAAAATTTGGATATATCAATAATTCTTTACGAAATCAGCAGGAAACCTATATTATTGTTTTTGGCTTTTTTAGTATGGGAATCATTGGATTTATCGATGATATTTTGAATATCAAAAATGTAGGAACGATTAAGGGACTCAATATGAGAGCGAAACTCTTTGGAATGATTATTTTTTCGGCTTTTATTGCGTATCGATTTTATGTGAAATTGGGGATTGATTACATCAATTTCTGGCCTATCGCGGGGAAAGTTCATTTAGGAGTTTTCTTCCCCATTTTGGTTTTTATTGGGACTATTTATGTCGTTAATGCGGTAAATATTACGGATGGACTTGATGGGTTAGTTGGTGGAATGGGTGCTTGCGTGATTTGTGTGTTAGCGATTATCACTTTTCTCAATCAGACGTATCTTGCAACAACGGTTTTGGGAGTGTGTATTGCAATTCTTTTGGCTTTTCTCTTTTACAATATCAATCCTGCGAAACTTTTTATGGGAGATAGTGGAGCGTTTTGTTTGGGAGGATTGATTGCGTCGACCGTCTGTTTACTGAATATGAGAATCTGAATTTTTATTCCTTTTTTTATCCTCTTCCTTTTGTTTAGTATCGAACTTATCACAAGTGGATTACAGATGTTTTGGAAAAAAGTCTTCAAAAGGAAACTCTTCCCTATCGCTCCGTTTCATCATCTCATGGAATACAAGGGACATCATGAATACGAAATAACGATGAAGTTTTGGCTTATTCAAGGAATTTTATGTTTAACGACGATTATTTTGATTTTTTGGCAAGTTGGGGGATAGAGTTTTATCGTTAATAATCTGTAAGATTTGCCTTGAAAAAAAATTCATTAAAATTGTTTTTTGTCTGTTGTTTAGACCTTGTTCTTGGTTAATTGAAATAATACATTTTCAAACAATATCCTGAATATTTTCGTGAATTCATCTCTTTTTCTTGTTAATGATCTGTTGTAGTTTTGTGATATCTTGAGAAGTCTTTTCACTGACAGAAAATCTCTCTTTCCCTACTTCAACCGTGTATCTTCCCTCCATTTCCCGTCTTTCAAGTAAAACAATTTTATCATAGCATTTCTTCTTTCTATCTCAAGAGAAAAAAAGAAAAAAAATCTGACTCTCCGAAACGAATTGACTCGTAAACGAAGTGTCAGACTTTTCCCTTTTTTTAGATTTTGCTAGTATGATAGTACCATACCTGCTGTAACAAACGAAGAAAATCAAAACCAGTAGTTTGATCATATATTGAGGTATTATTTACTATATCTATTCATGCCTTCCTTAAAGCTTCAGCATGAGGAGCTTGATAAGGAGTTCATTCATCGTTTGTCTCGTTTTCTACCAATCAAAGCATTCTTGATACTACAGTATACATCTGTGCATAAGATACGGGCACTTGAGTATATTTTCCATTCCATTCATAAGGAGTATAGTGATATTCTGTAGCAAAATGATTTATGATTGCAAAAAATTTTTCTCTCGTAATTGGCTCATTTCCCTCAAAATCTTCGATAGGGGTATCATCGATAATGTCATGAGCCACACACCAATAATATACTGCTTTATCTGCGGGCGCAATCATGTCTAAATTATTATGTCCTTCTGCAGTTTTTCATCAAGAAACCTCATCTAAATGATCAGTTAAAGTTGAATCAATTTCATTTAAACGAATTGTATTGAAATCAATTTCATTCTGTTGTTTTGTTATCACATTTTGTAAAGAATCATTTTGTGCTTGTAGATCACGATAATCACCTGATAAAGCAGTATACAGAGAATCAGTGTAAGGATAAATTGTAATATCTATTTCTTCCTTTTCACAACTCGTTCCTGTAAGCATTCCTGCAACTGCTAAAGGCGCTAATATTTTATTGAATACACGCATTTTCTCTTGATATATAAATTAAAAGAGTCTTTTTTTATTAATCAGACTATTGACATTTATAAAGATTTATATATATATATCAAGTCTTTTTTATCTAGTTCATACCTATTATTATTCATTTTTGTATTTTTGGGCTCTTTGAAAAAAGAAAAAATATTCCCTATCATGTTGAGCGTAGAGAAACAGCATCTCAAAACTTAAGATTCTTCACTTCGTTCAGAATGACGAATTTTACCCTCATTTTCCCCTTTAAAAAAGGATAGGGCAAAGCTGAGGGGATTTTCTGATATCTTTGTCCCTCTTTTTTAAAGAGGGGGGACCGCTTGCGGTGGGAGATTTTTTTTAAATCCTCCGGCTCTTCGAGCCACCTCCTTTACAAAGGAGGACAACAATTCATACAAAAAAAGGACGAGAAAAATCTCATCCCTACAAGTTTCATTGGACCCCTCCCATCACTTCTTGATTTCCCTCTCCTAAATTAGGAGAGGGGTAGGGGTGAGGTTCTTTCAGTTTTTATTCTTCAGAGTTGCGTCATGTTGAGCGAAGCGAAACATCTTATACTCCTCAAGATTCTTCACTTCGTTCAGAATGACGATATATCAAAAAGGACGGTGGAGAATCCCGTCCCTACAAGTTTTATAGAACCTCTTCCATCACTCTAAATTTCTCCTTTTCGAAGACTCAGACTTTTTTTCTTTTTCTTATTGACAATTTTATAAAAATCCCTAAGAGAGAAATAAGTTTTATTTTCTAATGAAAAGAAACATGGAACAAGCTCGTGAAGTTGTGAATTGGGATCAGTATTTCATGAATATTGCCAATGAAGTGGCAACGAGAAGTAAAGATCCTTCTACTCAGGTTTGATGTGTCATTGTCGACCCAGAACATCGTCCGATTTCGTTTGGATATAATGGGCGGATTGCGTGAGGAGATGAATCTTATATGACTTGGGAAAGACCTCAGAAATATTACGGAGTAATTCATGCTGAAATGAATGCGATTTTATTTGCAAAAAGGAGTCTCCAAGGTGCAACTTTATACGTGAATTATGCTTGTTGTGAAAACTGTTTGAAATTTATCATTCAAGCAGGTATTAAAAAAGTGATTTATGAAAAAAATAAGGTCAACAGTGCTCAAAATGGAAATCAAAAAACGATGACCAATAGTGAAACTTTGGAAGCGATCACGCGTCTCATTAAAGCTGCTGAGCCATTGGGATTTACGATTCAGAATCTTAACGGAAAATCTTATTTGGAAGAAATTTGGGGAAATGAAGAGAATATCCCTGATTTTAGAGAATAAGGACTTCTCCTCAAAAATTTCAAAAGAAAAAAAGAATAAAAAAAATCTGACTCTCCATCACAAATCGACTCGTAATCGAAGAATCAGATTTTTCCTTTTTTTATCAAGCATACGCTTTGATCGCATCAATTCTCTCATCGATACTTGGATGAGTATCGAAAAGAGAAGAACTTTCTTTTTTCCTATTTTCTGTTGGAGTTTCGATATAGAACATGGCAATTTGTTTATTTGAACCTTTGACTTCAGATCTTCCAGAGATTTTCTCTAAAGCTGAAATCATAGCTTCTCCATTATGAGTTAATTCCACTGATCCTAAATCTGCCAAAAATTCCTTTTTCCTCGAGATTGCAAGTCTCAAGAGGGGATAAATCAGATATCATAAAATAATAAAAGCAAATCCAACAAGTACGAGAATATTTCCTTTACCGTTTTCATCTTTACGACTCGTTGTTCTGATAAGGATTTCTCCGATTAAGGAAATTACTCCTACAACCACGGTTCCTACGAACATCAATTTACAATCTTTATTGAGTAAGTGCGTCAATTCATGCCCTGCAACTGCCTCAATTTCTCTATCATTTAAAGTATTTAGCAGACCTCTGGTAAAAACAATTCGTGAGTCGTCCATTTTTCGTCCTGTTGCAAAAGCATTGAGCGAATCATCTTCAATAATTCCTACCTTTGGGGGCTGAATTCCTCTTGAAATACAGAGATTTTCTACAATATTGTAAATTTTGGGATTTTGCTTTCTTGTTACTGGTTTTGCTCAAGAAAATCAAAACATAATATCTTTCTGGAAATAGAACGAAACAAATCCCCAAATCAACATAATCACAATAACAATTCGGAACGTATCAAAAGTAAAAGAAAGACTTGCATCAAATGCTTCTTCAAGAGAGACTTCAGCTTCTTCATCTCCGAAAAAGGCGAGTGTAAAGACCAATACCATAATGATAAAGAAACAAATCGGGAATCCTAAAATCAAAAGATACGTTTTGATTCGATTCTGAGTTTTAAACTTTTGAATTCAAACATATTGCATGGACAAAAGGGGAAAAAGATAAAAAAGCTGAGGTTAACCCCCAGTTTTTTCTTAGAACTCAACTTTTGGAGCTTTTTTGATTTCTTCATTTCCTTCAAAGAAATCTTCAGGTTGTTTGTGGAAAAGAATATTTGCTGGGAATTGTTGAATCTCCGTATTATATTCTCTTGTAGTAGCATTGAAATATCTTCTTGCTGCTGCAATTTTATTTTCCAAATCTGAAAGTTCTGTTTGAAGTTGCAAGAAGTTTTGATTTGCTTTCAATTCTGGATAAGACTCAGAAAGAGCGAAAATGGATTTCAAAGTTCCAGAAAGCATATTATCAGCTTCTGCTTTATCTTTGATACTTGAAGCAGAAGTTAATTTATTTCTTGCTTCGACCACTTTTGTAAAAGTTTCTTCTTCATGTTTAGCATATCCTTTTACAGTACTTACCAAATTATCTACAAGGTCAAATCTATTATTGAGTTGTACATCAATATCAGAAAGTGCATTATCTCTCGTAGTTTTAAGTCTTACAATTTTATTGTAAAGAGACATGTAAATAAGTGCAAGAACTGCAATAGCTCCGATTACAATCGCAAGTGCTGTCATGTTTTATCATTTTTAAAAGTTAAAATGAGATTTTTTCTCTTTTTCTAAAATAATGATTTCCTTCTTTTTTTCAAGAAGTTTCACTTTTGAAGTTTTAATAGTTTCATTTTGGTTTAATTTAATATTGATTTCTGTGATTGAAAATACAAACTGATAGTAGTTTTACTTTCTTATTCATCTTCTTAATGGGAAAATTTATCGTTATTGAAGGAACAGATTGTTCATGAAAAGAGACACAAAGCAAACTTTTATGTGAGAGATTTGCTCAAGAATGAATCTCTTTGGGATATCGAAGTTTCCCTATGTATGGAAGTCCTACAGGGAAAATTATTGGAGGACCTTATCTCTGAAAACCAAGTATGGGAGAATGTTTTTTCCCAGAAGGAGCAGCAAATGTAGATCCTAAAGTAGCTTCTCTTTATTTTGCAGCAGATAGACTGTATCATCTTCCAGAAATAGAAAAAAGTAAAAAAAATCAGAATGTAATTCTTGATAGATATGTCTATTCTAATATGGCTCATCAAGGAGGAAAACTTAGCTCTTTTACAGAAAGACAAGCTCTGTATCAGTGGATCGAAGAATTAGAATTTCATTGTTTATGACTTCCTGAAGCAGAAATCAAAATTCTTCTCCATATGCCTATCAAGTGGACTTTAGAACTTCAGAAAAAAAGGACAGAACTTGATCAACATGAAAGCAATCATGCTTATCTCGAAAATGCAGAAAAAGCATATTTAGAAATTGCAGAAAAGTATGATTTTCACCTCATCGAGTGTGGAGATGAAGAACACATTAAAACGATTGGAGAGATTAATGATGAACTCTTGGAATATGTAAAACAGTGTCTCTAAGAGTTTTGGATAACATTGGATAACATAGTTTCAAAACAAATCTTTGAAAAGTAAAGAAAAAGTTGTTTCGTTTCAGATTTTTTATTGCTTTTTTAAAATTTTTTCTCTACAATTACATAAGGTTTTATTTGTTATCGAATGCGATTATGTCAAGTTGAATTCCTCCACAAGTATTAGATGAAATTGAAACTTTGAAAAAAAATAAAAATTTTGATGAAGCGATTAGACTCGTAAATTCTCTCTTATCAAGAGATCCAAATAATGAAGATGCATTATTACAAATTGCTGATATTCAGTATCAAAAAGGAGATATTGGAAAAGCTGATAAGGCTGTAGATTTTTTGAATGCAAAGAAAAAAGACGATCCTTTAGCATTATATATTAAGGGAATCTTAGAAATGGAAAAAAACAATCGAGAAGAAGCTTTAAAAATTTTAAAAAGAGCTTTGGACCTTACAAACGGAGATAATCATGAAATTTTGAGATGCTATGGACTTTGTGAATATCGATACGGACATAGAGAAAAAGGAATTCAACATTTAGAAAAATCTTTTGCGATGAATGATAAAGATGCCGAAGTGATCTATAATCTGATTCAATTACATATGTTAGAAAGTCATTATAATGATGCTGAAAAAATGATTGATTACTATTTGTCCCATCACGATCAACTCATCGTCGTTGATAAAGATCTTAATTGGTATGATAGAAAAATCTCTTTATTTGTAAAAGCAATTGAAACGAAACCTCAAAAGAAAAGAAAAAATGTCCATTAATCTTCAGATCTTTTCTCTTTTATTCCTTATGATTGTATCATGACATCAAAAACTTCTTCTAGAATTTTTCGAGATGATTTATCTTCTCTCTTCAAGGCTTATAAAGGACAAATTGTTCGAGTAGCTATTTTAAGTGCATTTCTTTTTTTTCTCTTACATGTTTTGATGGGAGTTTCTTTTTATGGGAATTCACTCAATGAAGGAATAAAAAATAAATTGGGAATGTATTTTTATATCAAAGACAGTCCTGAGGAAGAAGACTATATCTATAAACAAGTCATGACTTTGAAAGAAAAACTTCAAAAATCCTGAATTAAGGCAAGTTTCTCAAGTAAAGAAGATGCAGTGACTTTTTTGGAAAAAAGATTACCAAATCTGACCGGAACTTTTGCAAGATTTTGAATCAAAAATCCTTTGCCTGCGACATTATATGTAACACTAAAAGATAAAGAACAATATGAAGTTTTACAACAAATCATGCTTGAAAACAAGTCCATTATTCTCAATATTCAAGATCTCTCGCAAGTACAAGATCTCTGAAGTCAAGAAAAAAGGATTATCAATATTATTAGACTTTCCAATTTTGTACAAATTATTTGTTGGATCTTTATCGGAGTAGTTGGATGGGTAATTCTCTCTTTCGTAATTTTCTTTCTCAAAGGACTTTTCAACACCTTTAAAAAAGATATTCAAGTAAAAAAACTCTTATGAGCAACAGCTTCGCAAGTAATTCAACCTTTTATTTGGACTATTTTATTTTCATTGATTATTGGTTTCTTAGTTTCCCTTCTTCTCACAGGAGGAGCATTTGTAACGTTCGATTATTATATGGCACAAGTCTTTAGAGTTACTTTAATTCCTTATCTCTTAGAACATCGAATAAATGTTGCTCTGTTATTAGCTATTGAATTGGGAGTATTTTCTCTTTTGAGTATGACGATTGGATACCGTTATATTTATCGTTTACATAAACAATTGAGATAATTAATCGGGATAATGAGAATCAATACCAAAATATTCTTCCAAACTAAGTCGATTTCCCCCATTCCAAAGTTTATAAGAAAGTTCTGTCCCTACATATCTAAAATGCCAGGATTCATACATATATCAAGTATTTTTTTCTTTTCCCTTTGGGTATCTTAAAATAAATCCAAATTTGTAGGCATTAGTATTTAACCATTTTCCAGCTTTCGTATATTCAAATTCGCTACTAACTTGATTTAAATCAAAAGCTAAACTTGTCTGATGTTCAGAATTTCAAGGCCTTGCAGAATATCTATCTGCAGCTTTTTTTCCATCTCTCTTTACATAATTTTGATAAAGTTCCTTTTGTTTACGATAAGAACGATATCCTGAAGCTATAAAAAGAGCAACTCCATCTTGTTTCGCTGCATTTTTCATCCTTTCAAAAGCACGATAAGCAATGGTATGGATACATTGTTCACAATTGTTTTTTCCTTGAATTACTACAAAAGTGTCTTGGGGTTCGTAGTCAGAAGGTAAAGCATAGGTTTTATTCGCAATTAAATATCCATCTACATAATACATATTACGAGATTTAGTAATAAGGAATCCTTTATCCGTTTCACCAATAATTTCTTCATCTCAAGAAGAAGGTATGTTCGGGAAAAGTAAATCTCTCCCAAGAGGAAGATTCAGATTTTTTTCGCTTTGAATGAGAATTCCTCCATATTTTTCTTCCCAAGTCCATCCTCCACAAAGCAAAAATTCCCCCAAAAAAAGAGGAAAAATGAGAATATAAAGAGATCTTTTTTTCATGATGTATAAAATGAAAACAAAATCTAATTACTAGATTTATTAATAGATTTAATTGTAATATCGAAAATCAAATCCTTTCCTGCTAATTTGTGGTTCATATCGAGAGTTATTGTTTTGTCTGTCTTTTTCGTAATCACTGCAGACATTCCATAATTAAGATATACTTCTTGTCCTTCTTGGAAACTTTCAGCACCAGGCATTTCTGAAAGATCAAATTCCATTACAAGATCATCTCTTCTTTGTCCATATGCTTGATCAGCAGGAATGGTTACGGTTTTGGTTTGTCCTACTTTCATTCCTACGACTCCTTCATCAAAACCAGCAATCATCTGTCCAGCTCCAACATCGAACGTCAAACCTTCTTCATAATTTCTTCCTTCAGAATAGACTCCTGCAGCTTTTGCAATACTTTCGATACTTGTATCAAAAACTTCAGAATCATTAAGTCTTCCAATATAATCTACAGTGATATTGTCTCCTTTTTTGATTTCTGTTCCTTTCCCTTTTCCATCAGCAGCAGATAAATAAGTTTCAATTGCAGTTTTTGCATCCATGTTTTCTGTAGTAGTAGATAAAACTTTTTCTTCATCACATCCTAAAAGGAAAAAAGAAGAACAAATCAAACATAAAACTAAAAATTGTTTCATATTGTTTGGTAAAAAATAAAATTACATTTCGAATAATAAGTTTTCGTCGAGTCAAGTCAAGACTTCCCTTCGTCAATTTCGAGAAATTCCGAGAGGAACCTCAAATTTTTCTTCTTTTCCTGAAAGATACCCGTAAAAACTACCAGAAGTAGAAGAAGTTTCATGGAACATTTCTTGAGGAAGAAAAGAGAAATCTGAATGAAGTGGAAAGGAAAGATATACAACAGTGAAAAATGAATCGAGTTTCTGCGGTAGAGAAATGAGAAGCGTATAATTTCCTTGATCATCTGCCACAGAAGAATGAGAAAGAATCGTTCAAGTCAAAGTTGTTAATGCTCCTGACTGATTTAAAATATCTAAATAACATTCCGTAATTCCCGATAATGCTAATAATTCATCGAAAGAAAGTGAAACTTGGATTTGTGAATTTTTACTCACATCGAGAGAGAAAAGCGGAGTCCCTACTTCAACAAAATCTCCCACTTGCACAAAGAAATTTTTAATCAATCCTTCTTGAGGTGATCTGGAAGTTAATTTATTGACAGAAACATAAGCGGCATTATAGGTCGCTCTAGCACGGTCTAGATTATTACTTAAATTGTTAAGTTCTTCTTGAATCGCATTTTTCTGGAGTTCGTAATCGAGATTTTTCTGATTTAAATCTGATTCAGTATTTTCAATCTGTTGAGAAAGATTAGCGATTTTATTTTGTTTCTCTGTTTGGAAGGTATCAGAAAAAAAAGAAGCAAAATCTGACTGTAAAGAATGGAGTTTGTTCTGTTCTTCTTTAAGTTTTTGTAAAGATGAAGAAAGAAGTTCATTTTCTACTCATGCCGACTGTAGAAGATAACAAAAATCGGAAAATTTAGAAATAAACTGTGTATTTTGTTGTATCTGAGAGACAAAATCTCCTTGGGTAAAATTATTTGATAGTGTAGATAAAGAAGAAAAATAATCCTGAAAAAAGGGAAAATCTAAATTTTCCACAAGAGAAATTTCTCCCATAAAATGTTGCCAAAGTTGTTGAAGATTTGTTGTAATTTCTTGATTTTTTTGAAGGGCTTCTTGTTTTTTTTGTTCTTGTTTTTCAGGAGTTACTTCAGATAGGGTAAAAATTTGATCTTCTAAAGTAGCCATTTGGGTGTTCAGACTTTTAATCTCTTGTTCTATCAAAGAAAGCTCTTTTTGACTATCGGTTTTTCTCGTATCGTACTGATATTGAGCGGTATCATAAGCGGTCTGAGCTTCATCAAGGCCTTGAGTATAAAGATAAAAAACATCTTCCAGTTGGAGTACGGGTTGCCCATGATGCACTTCCGCTCCGATCGGGAAAGAAATACTTTTTACTTGTCCTTTTGCTTCAGAATGTACTTTTACTTCATCAGGTTCAAGTAAAATTCAAGTCTTAATCCAAGAAAATTGAGTATAGATATCGGAAAGACTTACCAAAGTTTTAGGATTTACTTCTTCAGCATTCAGATTTTCTTTTTTTTCTCCTAAATTGTAAGAGCAGAGAAATCCGAATCGTCCAAATGCAACCAATACCCAAAGAAGATTTTTTCGATTTTTCATTGTTTTTGATCAACAAATAAAAAATTTTTAATCCTTCTTCTTTATAAGGAATTGTTTTATTTCTGCAAAACTATTTTTAGATTTTTTCGTTTTTCTTTAACACGATTTTTTGAGATACAACATTACACGAATGATAGCTTGATATTAAACAAAAAAACAAATAAATGAAGATTATAAGATATAATGGGAACATTATAAATATCTCTTTCTCTATTCAGAACTTTATGATAAAGTTATGGATCTTTCTTATTCTGTAATGATTTTACTCTATGTTTTCTCTCCTAATACCTTTATCCAAATGAACTAATATCTCATAAGGAATAGTTCCTGTAGCTTTTGCCCACCATGAAACTGAAGATGAAGTACTTTGATCTCTCTCTAGAAGAAAAACTTCATCTCATAGTAAAATTTTCTCATTTCATGCATAACAAGACAAATTCATACATACATTTCTAATTTGTTTTAATGGTCCAGATTCATGATGAATATCTATCTTTTCACGAACTGCACGTGGCATTCATTCCGCATATCCAAATGGAACGGTAACCGTAATTTTGTTTGTTTTTTCTACTTGCTTCCATTGAGGATTATAAGAAACTCATTCATTATATGGTACAAAATTGATGGCGGTAATAATTGAAGACATAGATAAAGCAGGCTGTAATTTTTGTCACATTTCGTAATCAGAGTCTTCTATATCTAATGGATTGTATCCATATAAAGCTAATCATGGACGATATGCATTAAAGAACGGATCCTGTAATTTTAATATTCAAATACTAGCTCAAATGTGAAGATATTTAGGAGTGTATCAAGAATCTAATATTTTATCATACATCATTTTAAATCTTGAAACTTATTTTTCTATATCAAGAGTATTAGCTGAGAACAGATGGGACATCACTCATTCGAGCATAATTTTGGGACATGTCTTTAGAAAACTCAAAATCTTTGGTAATAAATCATTACTTATTCATTCCCGTATTAAGAAATAAATGAATTTTCAGTTTTTTTATTTAATTTTGAAAGTATTTTTAACGTATTTTTAACGTTTCAAAATTGGATAGACAAAAAGTTGTCCTTTTTTAATCAAATTTACCATAATTTATGGGTAAAGTTTCTCACATCATTAATACATTAAAATTACTATGACGATATACGATACTATATTCTGGAAAAGAATCAACTACGATGTACTTGATAGGTAATCATTTATAAATTCTCAATATATTATCTATTCCGTGTTCATATGCATTAGATTTAAGTACAGAAAATAAATCTACTTGTGGTTTCAGTGTCTGTAAATAATGATAATTATTTAATAATGCTGATTGACTAATATAAATACGATTCATTGGTTTTACATTTGGTTTAAACCAATTTTTTATAAAAGATAACATTGTTATGAAGCTATAGGATAAAATTTTATGTGATTTCGATATCTAATTTAAAAAAGAAGATGATGAAAGAATCAAATGAAAATTAATAACTGGAATTTAAGCTATTAATATTTTTTACTAATTTATGGAATAATAAAAAAATTAGGTTTAAAAAACTTCCAGACTCTTTGATAAGTCTTTGAAAAAGAAAAATCAAAACAATAGGGCTTAATAGAATTTGATTTTTCAATGATTTTACATAGTATGATACGGAAAAGATCTTTATCCTTTCATGATCATAGTTGATGAAAAAAACACTCTTTTCCCTTCTGACTTCTTTCCTTTTTTCTTTAATAGGTTCGCAAGCTTTTGCCGATTTAGTTTTTGATGATTGTCGTGTAGAAGCGGATATTCAAGAAGATGAACTCTAACCATTGTAAGTAAGAAATTACTAAAATTACAAAAAAATCTGATTCTTTATTTTCGAATTGATTTGTGATAGAGAGTCAGATTTTGTTCTTTTTTAGTTTTGTTTGATTTTTGAAAAGAGATTAATAAAAAGAAAGTGCTAATATAATCATACTGGAATCGTTTATCCAATGTTCTTGGATTTTTCGATTTTATCTTATCAGCATTACAATAAAGCACTTTGATTGTGTGAATAATTGATGTCTGAAACGATAAAATCGATTCTGGATTTTTGATTATATTAGCACTCACAATTAGAGTGCTTTTTAATTTTACCAAGTAAAATGGGATGGACAGCTAGTTGAGATTGACCATGGATTAATACTAAAACCAAAACGCAATGGGATGAGAATGGGTTTACCATCGATGGAATACACCAAGCTACTTGAACGAAACGAAATCCACAATGATATGATAAAAATGGTTTTAATAGCGACTGAATCCATCAAATAACTTGAACCATATATGACGAAGAATGATATGATATAGATGGATATGATATAGATGGATATGATCAATTTGGATATGATAGAGGTGGGTATGATAGAAACTGATATAATAGAGAATGATATGATAGAATGGGATATGACAAAAATTGATATGATAGAGAAGGTTATGATAGGGATTGATGGAATAGAAAATGAATTAATAAATTTACAGGAACGGAATATGATAAAAACTGATATAATAGAGAAGGTTATACAAAAAATAATTTTGATAGAAATGGAATACATAAAATAACTAAAAGTTTATATGATGAACATGGTTTTGATATAAAAGGTTTTCATCGAAGAACTTGAAGTCAATATGACGAAGAATGATATGATCAATCTTGAAAAGATGAATATTGACATAATAGAAGAGATAATCAAGATTACCGTTTAGGTTTCTTTACAGAAGATTGGATTGCAAATCGTAAAATAATTGATTCTTATCTCAAGAGAAAATGGTCTTCATATCAAGAAGCACATAAAAAAGTATCGAATGATCGAAATGATTTTCGTGATTTAGATAAAGATGATCAAGAATTTGTTTTATTAAACGGATGATTCTGTCCGTTTACAAGGATTATTCCAATTCCTCCTAGATTTGAAAATGTATCTCAAGATCCTTATTTTTTTTGTTGTTTGATGAATAACAATGAACGAGTCTATATTTCAAATCATGATATTTCCATAAACAATGGTAATTTAAAAATCATTCCATATACAAATTCTGATGTCCACAAGATACGTTATAACGAAAATATGTGACAAAAAAAACGGCTTATAAACTTCGTAGCCTGAAAGATAACCTCTATCAGTTCGCAAAGAATAACAAAAATTTCCATTACTAATACAACTGAAATACCAAATAAAAATGATACTAATTGAAAATCTAAAAAATCATGAATTAGTGATATTTCAAAATCTTTACAGGAAGAACAAAATCAAGTTATGTCTGCACCAACAGAATGAGTAATACTGATTTCGTGAGTTGCTGGAAGTTGAAAAACCAATGTCCTATTACACCGTATTCAATATCTTCTTTGGGAGCAACCATGAAAAAAAAATGACGATGATATTGTTTTTACTGCCAATAATATGCTTTTTCTTTGTTACAATAAGGCATTACAAAAGTATATTGAATCTTCGATCAAAGATAATTTTTCTGAAATACAAGTTAAAACTTTTGATTCATGGCGAACAGAAATATTTTCAACATATTTTCATAAAAAACCAGACTTTAATTACGATAAAGATTTTTCGATAATAGAGGCAAAAAATATTATTAATAAATATCTTGCAGATGTCCCTAATTCTTTGAATCTCAATGATCTTTCTGGAGAAAAAGATCAATATGATGTACATAAAAGGTTAGTAAAAAAAATTAAAGAATTTTATGTTGAAAAAACGCGGTGAGAATACAATTTCTATGAACATTGACAAATAAATAAACAGGGAGTTTCTACTGTAGATATTAATCCAATTCTTATGGAGAAAATTTTTTGAAAGAATATTGTTTATACACAAAAACATTTATATACTCGATTATATCTCTTATCTATTACAAAAATAAAACAAGATAGTCCAAATACTTTTTGTTTACAAATAGGAGAAAGAGAATTTTCAGGTTTAAAAACATGACATAATAATAAAAATATTCAATATTCATTTAATAAACCCTTTTATGATCATATTTTTATTGATGAAGTTCAAGATCTTACTCCTTCACAAATTCAAATAGTTAATGGATTTCATAACAACTCAATGACTTTGGCATGAGATGAAAGTCAACTTCTAACAAATCAATCTTTATCATCTAACCTTTCTGATTTTTTTTGAATCACCATTAATCATAAATATGATTTAAAAACTTCTCATAGAATTTCTCAGCAAACAGCTTTATTTGCCAATGAATTCTTAAAAAATGTAAAATTCAAAAATGATATACAATTTATTTCTTTTAAATGATTAAAACCTTTGGTTATAAATACAGATAATAAATGAGCAGAATTACAATATTTAGTGGATAATATTAGAGAATTACAATCAAATGCCCCCACTGCTTCCATTTGTGTTATGTTCCCTAAAAAAAATGATGTGAATGATAGTGTGATATTTCTGAAAAATCAAAAAATTGATTGTTATTCTGCAAATGCTTGAAGTTGGGATTTTTCAAAATCTGTGCATGTAACCAATTATCATCAAGCAAAATGATTAGAGTTTGATTATGTTTTTATCTGTTGAATTAATGAATTTGATACACGAAATGTCAAAAATAAAAATAATGTGATATATACCCTAATTACAAGATGAATTAAAAGAGTGTATATTACCATAACTTGAGAATTTCCTAGCATTTTCACTGGAATTAATAACAACTTATATGAATATAAAACTATTTAATGATTTCATGAAATTATATGTTCAATTTTTTTCGGATAGTTAAGGTTGATAAAACAAGATAATTATAAAAGACATTCCACTGTTTTACTTTTCCTTTTATTCTTACTTAAAATCTCTATAAACAAAAGGATTTTAATTCATCTTTCCCTATTCGATGAAAAAAATACTCTTTTCCCTTCTGACTTCTTTCCTTTTTCCTTTAATAGGTTCGCAAGCTTTTGCCGATTTAGTTTTTGATGATTGTTGTGTAGAAGCGGATATTCAAGAAGATGGAACCATCAACGTTCAAGAGTTTTTTGATGTGAATTTCCTTTCAGAAATGCACGGAATTCAGAGAGAGATTCCTGAATATTATACGGTAGATATTACGAAATTTAAAATCTTCTTGGATAATGTGAAAGTCCCAGGAGAGAATTTTGAAGTATTACCCTATTGAAAAACGAAAAATATCAGGATTGGAGATGCGGATATTCTCGTGTATGGAAAGAAAAACTATGAAATTGATTATGATCTGTATGGGGTGATTAGAAATTTCTCAGGAATGGGATATAGTGAACTCTATCGAAATCTTTTAGGATCTGAACGAGAAGATTCTTTCCCTCATTTTTCTGCACATCTCTCTTTCCCCAAAGCACTTACGGGATTAACGAAAGAAGATTTTAATCTTGCGATTGGAGATCAGAATTATTATGCTCTTGAAGGATTCCCTGGAACGTTTACCCGAACGGAAACGGGGATTTATATCGAATATCCAGAAAGAATACCTGCGTATCATGGGGTAACGTTGGCGATGAAATTCCCGAATAATTATTTTGTCTTTGATCATGAGAGGCAGGAGAGTTTATTTGATGGATATACGTTGGATTATCAGGTTTTGACTTGAGAGATGAATATTAAACTTTCAGGAGACGGAACAGCCAAAATTCAGGAAACCTTGCAAGTGAAAAAACTCAATGAAATTTCTCATATTCGAGGAGATTTTCCGTATGTATATGATAAAAGCAATTATGCGAAAATGCTTCTCAAATGGAATGCACTTACGATTGACGGAGAACCTCAAGAAATTCAAGGATTTGAGAGTCAAGGATCCGATTTCTCAATGCAAATTCCATTGCAGAGTGGACGAGATCCAGAGATTTTAACGATCCAAAATGAGAGTGAAGTTTTCGGATTAGTGACTCCGTTTACTTGAACCTGGGTAAAAAATAAAAAAGAGGAAGAAGTCTGACCAGACGAAAGATATCAATTTCAACTCACGGTTCCGCTCAATCTTTTTTCGATCAATGATGCAGAATGGCACATTATCAATATTGAATTCCCTGAAGGAGTAGAGAAAATCTATCAAGACGATATTTCGATGATGGAAGGAGGAGATTTCTTTTCTTTCAAGGATATTTTTGTAAAAGGAGGAAAAATCGATGCGACAGGAAGAGTATTAACCATTCAGTATCCAAGCTGGAACTATTATAATGCGAAAGAGTTTTTTATCAGCTTTACGACAGGATTTCACCTTGATGAAACCTTGATGAAAGGATTAACTGCGATGGCAAAAGGAGAAATCCGAAGTGAGTCAGACTTTTCTTCTCCTTCTTGAATTCTTCTGTTGATTAATACGATTCTTGCAGGTGGTTTGTGGTATCTTTTCCGTCGTAATCGTGGAACTCCGAAAGAGGAAAAGCCTTTAACGGTGTATTATGATCTTCCGAAAGGGATTTCTCCAACCGAAGCGGGAGTCCTCGTGGATCAAACGATCAATGCAAGAGATTTGAGTTGTATGATTTACAAACGGGCAATTCAGAAAAAAATAAAAATTAAGCCTGACGAAAACGACAAAAAGAATTTCTTTCTCGAGAAAATCCAAGAACTCGATGAGACCGTTCCTGAATATGAAAAAGTACTTTTTGAGGAGATCTTTGGACTGGTATATAAAAGTTCTGCTAATCCAAATCTGTTTGAATTTAAAAAATACAAAGATGCGTTAAATAATATTTACGGAAAGTGTTATACTACGTTGAAAAAGTATGTCGATGCACAGGGACGATATCGTACGAAACTTAATGACTTTGATACCCTTGATACAGGAATCTTGAGAAAAAGAAAAATTCGATGAATGGTCTGATTTCTTATCATTTTAGGAATTGAACCGTATATTTTGAATAATCAGTTCCTTCCAATCCGAGATGGAATTTTGATTTTCGATATCTTTTTCTCTGGAATTTTGACCTTTACCAACCGCGTCAAAGAACAAGAACTTTGTACTCCGAAAGGACAAGAACTTCGTTTTCAATGTTTATGATATAAGGAATTTTTGCTCAAAGTGGATAAACAAAGACTTGAAGAAATGTTGAGAGAAGATCCTTATTATTTAGAAAAAGTGCTTCCTGCAGCTTTTGCCTTTGGAATCCAATCCGAACTTATGGAAAAACTTACTCCAAAAAGATTGGAAGAATATGGATTAGAAAAAGTTTGAATCGAATATTTTACAGAGAATTTTAGTAAATTTAATCATTATCTCACAACGAATCCATTCTTTTCATATCATTATGGATCTTCAATAAGTTGAAGTTCTCGTTCAAATTATAGTTCTTCAAGTGGATTCCATTCTGGATCAAGTTTTTCTTCCAGAAGTCATTTCCATTCATGAGGAGGTTGATGAGGAGGTTGAGGAAGATGATGGTAAAAGAGGGCGAGATGTTCGTCCTTTTTTATTTTTCTTCTTTTACTTTTTGACGATAGGTCTTTTTTGATAATAACGGAGTAATAAACCGTGATTCATAGAGATGATAAAATGCTTGATAATCTTCACTGAAACGGTCATTTGCATGTCCGTGCATTTCATCAAAATCTGCATTCATCCCTACATATTTGATAATATGAAGAGCAATATTCGAACAGTGGGAAGCAATTCTATCTAAACGTGTAAGTAATTCTAAGAGAGAAATTCCATTTTCGATAGTACAAATTCCTTTTTGTAGTCTTTCGACATGATGATTTTTGATGAGTTCTTTGAGTTTTTCTACAATTTCAGCAAGAGGCTCAATCTTCATAGCAAGAGTACCGTCATTGGTAACAAACGCAAGCATCGTTGAATGGAGAAGTTTTTCGACCGCTTGAAGCATGTAATCTAATTCCTTCTGTGCCTCTGGAGAAAAATGAAAATTCTGTTCTGCTCTTTCTTGAAGAACTTGAGAAATTCCTAAACAGTGATCTCCAATTCTTTCAAAATCTCCAATAGAATTGAGAATTTTCCCAACCAAATGTTTTTGTTCGATCGTGAACGTTTTTTGAGGAATCTTGAGAATATAGGAAGAAAGAGAAGTTTCTCCTTTATCCAAAAAATCCTCATTTTCTTCAACTTTCATCAAAAGCTTAGGATCAAATTTATTGCAAAGTTTTTTCATATGATGATAATTATCCAAGACAATATCTCCCATTTCATGTAAAAGTTTTTCACTTTGTTCTAAGGCAATCGTTGGAGTCTTGAATAAAAGAGGATCGAGTTGGATTTTGTTGACGTTCAGATTTTTTTCTTCTTTTCCTAAAATTTTTCCTGTTAATTTATCCAATCGTACGGCAAAAGGAAGAAGGAGAATACTTGTCAAAAGATTAAAAATCAGATGAAAATTCGCGATATCTCCTCTATTCACAGTATCCGCGAACCAATCGATTCCGATCGTATAATAAATTCCGTAAATCACCGCACAGAAAGCAATCGCTCCAAAAACATTGAATAAGACATAACTGAGAGAAACCCTTTTCGCAGTTTTATTGGCTCCAATTGCTCCTAAAACGATAGTCATACATTTTCCGATATTTTGTCCGATAATCATTGGAATCGCGATTTGCCAAGTAACCACTCCTGTTGCAGAAAGTGCTTGTAAAATTCCAACCGATGCGGAAGAACTTTGAATAATCGCAGTTAATACCAAACCGGTTAAAATTCCGATAACTGGATTTTCAAACGAAGTGAACAGAGATCTAAAACTTTCCAAAGCCGTGAAAGGTGCAAAAGCTTCTTCCATTGTCGTCATCCCACAAAAAAGAATTCAAAGTCAGACTAAAATTCTGGCTACTTCTTTTAACTTTTTTCTTTTCCCAAAGAGGAGGATCGCAGCTCCGATAGCAAGGAGAACATACGCAAGAACAGAAGGTTTGAGAATACTTAATAAGAGATTTTCCGTTCCCAGATCTCCAAGTCTTAAAATTTGTGCCGTTACCGTACTTCCTACATTGGATCCTAAAACAACAGGAATTGCTTGTGATAATTTCATAATTCCAGCATTCACAAATCCAATCAGCATAATGGTAGTAGCAGCAGAACTTTGGATAATAGCGGTTACTCCTAATCCTAATCCTCGTCCTTTTAACATCCCTGCGATTTTATTTTTTCCGCTGGTGAGTTTTTCAAGGAGTTTTTCAAGTCCTGATCATGCAAGTTTTTCAAGTGAAGATCCCATAAGACTCATTCCATAAAGAAAAAGTCCAACCCCACCGAGCATCATGAGAATTTTGAGAATGATATCGGTATATTCCATCAGTATAGGAAGAAAACAAAACTTTTTTTGTTCTTAGGAAAAAGAAAAGATTTTGCAAGAGGAAAAAGAAAAAATGGGATGTGGTGATAGCATATAGACTTTTTGTAAAATGAAAAGAGATTTTTTTATGGAAAACTTGCTTTTTGATAAAGTTTGATTATAAGAAAGTGACTTTATTTTTTTGTGAAAGGATGTATTTTCACCTTATTGGAATTAAAACTTTTCAATGAGCACAACAACAGTTGGATATCCTTATTTGAGGTGGGGATTTAATTTTTGCAAAAAATTTTTGTGAACAATTTGGAGTAGTAATTGTCTCTTTACAGGAGGGAGAAGAAAATCCTAACGATTTTTGAAATCTTATGTTTAAACTCGAATATCTTAGTAAAGAAGTTACTCTCATTTTAAAAGGAGAAAAATTAGAAGATACCGCTGAACTTTTCATAGAAATGGGATTCCCTTTAACATCCATTAATTCAATAACAGAACCTATTCCTGATAATTTGGCAACGAAATTACTAGAAAATATTCAACAAAAAGTAAAAGAAAAACAAGGAGAAGAAGAGGAAGAACTTGAAGAAGCACAACGTAAAGAGACACAAAAATTTGAAGATCAAGATGTCGTCAATGCAGTCAGAATTATCGATAAAAACATTGAAAGAATCGAAGAATTGTTAGCACTTTGACCGGAAGCTTTACCGGTCATGGATGTCAGAAAATTGAATGAATATCTGATTGAGTTACAGAAAATCAAAATGGGAAACAACTTCCATAAAATGGCGATTGTACTTGATCAAGCGGAAAATTTGATTTTTCAGTTAGAGAATTATGTCTTGAAAGAAATGGAATCAAAAAATACGGTGATTGATCCTAATAGTGTAATCACCCATATTGATGTTATCAAAGAATATAATGCTTTACAAGAAGCAAAAGAAAAAACAGTATTATGAAGACAGCTTGATTTGAAAGAACAGCTTTATAGTCTTTTAAGAAAGGTGGTAATTTATATCAAATTTTTCTTTAAGGATTTGTTTCATTCTGCAACCTCTTTAAATTTTTTTATGGATCAGTTTTTTGCTCTCTTAGAATATTTTGTTCTTTTAGCTATCGTCTTTTTTTCACTTTTATCTTTTGAACCATTTTTTTCTTTTAATGCAACATCAGGAATTTATTGTCTTCCTTTTTTGGGAGGATGAGGATTTTTCATTTGTTTGTATGAATTATTTAGAAAAATTTTTAAAGGAAAATTTATGAGAATTGTGCTCTTTTTTGTTTGTGCAATTGCTTGTGTGGTCTTTATGCATCAAGTTCAAACTTCTTTTGCCTTCTAAATTTTGCAAATGGTTGTAGTATTTTCTTTATTCATTTCAGCAGTCTTTAGTTTTTTCTTCTTTGCCATTGATATTTGGTATTTCGCATTAATCCCTATGATTTTTGCTTTGGCTTCTTTATTTTTTAATTTCAAAAGATTAAATTTTACCTTTCAACTTCAAGGAGACCTTTCTCAATATAGTTTATATGGAATTTGGGCTATTTTGATGATTGGTTTTTCTGGGGTACTTTTTTTCTTGGGATTTGAAGAATATCTGGTTTTCTTGATTATGATAGGATTAAATATGGTTTTATGGATAAGTTCGTTTATCATTCCGTATGATGATGGGAAAAAACTTTTCGAAATCGGAGTTTATCTTTTGATGGGAATCTTCCTTATTTCTGTGGCTTTCAAATATTCCTTTCTGGTAGCCTGGTATAGTCTTTCGTTGTTTATTGTGTTACTTTTTGCTCTTTTTTGATTTTTCAATACCCTTTTGAAAATACGGTATCCTATTGAAAAAAGGTATTCTTATCAATTGTTTGTATTCTGAGTTTTAGTTGTTATTTTGACGTTACTTCAGAAATTTCCAGAAAATGGTATCTGATTTTTATGCTCTTTTCTTTTTCTTGCTATTTGTTATTTAATCTTTAAAAAAGTTCAAACTCGAATATTTCCAAAACAAGATTCCTTGAATATTTCAGTGAGAAGAATTTTGGCAGGAGAGAGAATTAATAAAAAAATTAAAATTTCTCAATGGAGAGTGCAATTGCAAGATCGATTCAATGATTCTCCTCAATGGTTTAAATATTTTTTAGAAATTCCTAATTTGCTCCTTCTTCTGGCTGTAGAAGTCCAATATTTTTATAGTCTTTTCGTAGAAAACTTTGAATTTCAACGATGAATTTATGCAGTCATTGTTTTGACTTTTCTGCTTAATTGTTATTTGATGAAGAAAATTGGATTCGTGAGTAAAATTTCAAGATTTGCTTGGGCATTGGTGATCAATTTTTCTGTTTATTTCGCATTTTGGACAGGTTGGTATGAAGATATTTCAGTGATTTTACCTGTTCTGATTTTATGGACCATTCTCTGTAAATGTATGCTTTTCTTCCTCAATCGTTCCAAATGGAGTGCTTTATTCAATAAAGATGATTATTGGTATTGGACCATTGTTACTTGCGCTGCTTCTTTTGTGAATGTGGTCCTTATTTGTCGTTTGAATATTCCTTGACAATTACTTTTTTCTTTGATTGCTTTTTATGTCGGTGCAGATGGATTGATTTTGTTCTATATTTTCAAATTTTTGAGAAGTATGGATCAAGAGGAAAATGCTGATTGAGAAACTGAGGCTCTTGGAGAAGAAACGGAATAAGAGTTTTTTCTTGTTTTTCTTCTCAAAAGTCCTAAGATAAGAACGATTTTATTTTTATTCTCTTTTTATTTTGATGATTTGGTTGTGAGTGTTTGTTTTTGTTGTAGTAATTGCAATCTTATGATTATTTCTTTGTAAAAAAATACACCTTTTAGATAAACCTGGTGCAGATATTGCAGGTACTAGAGCTCCTGTTCCAACGATTCAAGGAATTTTTGTATACGGAATTTTTTTAGGAGTTTTAGGGATTTTCTTTCATGAATATCTTTCCAATAGTTTAATCCAAGGGTTTTTAATTGGGGGAAGTTTAATTGTTTTGATAGAACTGATCACAGAACTTGATTATATTGGGAAAATTCATTTCAAAATTCCTCCTGCAGTCAGATTTCTTTTTCACTGTTTAGCTGCATGTCTTACCTTGTATTTTAGTGGAATTTCTTCGTTTCAATTTACCATTTTGGGAAATGAATTTGATTTGCCTTCATGGCTTTTCTATCTGGTTTTTACGGGATGGTCTGTTTTTATTATCAATGCAGTTAATTGGATTGATGGAATTTATGCACAAGGAAATGGAATCCTTGCGATAGGATTTTTTACCCTCTATATTTTGATTAAATTTGTTGTCTTTCATTCATATGAAGAATTTCCCAATTATGATATTTTAATTCTTGTACAAGATTTGTCCCTTGTTTTAGCAATTATTTCATTGGTGTATACGGTCATTGAATTTAAACCTTTTGGCTTGATTAGAGATGTTTGAACGATGTTTTTGGCATTTTGATTAGCTTATCTTTCTTTGCTCTGAGGAGCGAAAATTGGAACTATTATAGTAACACTCTCACTTGTTATTTTCGATGCAGTTTGGATTATTCTCTATAGAATTTTTATTCTAAAAAAGAATCCTATGAAATGAGATTATACTCATCTTCATCATCGTCTTCTTGGTTTAGGACGAACAAGGGGAGAAGTAAGAGCTTTTGTTTGGATTTTTTCTCTTGTAATGATGATTCTCATTTTATTACAAGGAACCAATAGTGTCCATAAAATTATTATTTTTGTAATGATGGCAATTATTTTCTTTGGAGTCAATACATATCTTTTTATTATCAAAAAGAAACCTTGTGGACTTCAAAAAGAAAAAACAGAATAAAAGTCTGAGGGAAATTTCAGAGAAGGATTCTAAAATTGATTCCAAAGATTTTTATTGAAAAATAGGGGAAAACTTGAAGCTTAAATGTTCTTGATTTTCTCTTTCAGAATTTTAAACTCTTTAACGACTATAAAAGTCCTTTTATATTTATTATATCGTTCTATGACTAATCTTGTAAATGATGTAAACACGTATGCAGATGAAGAAAAGAATTATATCAATGTGGTTGTTGATATTCCTGCAGGTTCTCACAATAAATATGAATATGATCATGAATTGTGATGTTTTAAATTGGATCGTGTGATTCATCATAGTATGTTTTATCCTTGTGAATATGGATTTGTTCCTCAAACGATTTGTGGAGATGGAGATCCTTTAGATGTTTGTCTTTTTACTACAGATCCAACCTTTACAGGATGTGTGATTAAAGCAAGACCTATTGGAATCCTTTATACAGCAGATCAAGACGGAGATGATCCAAAGATTGTAGCAGTTCCTATCTCAAAAGTAGATCCAAGACGAGATGAAGTTGAAACGATTGATGATCTTGGACATCATAGAAAAGAAGAACTTTCTATCCTTTTCAAAGAAATCAAACATTTGGAAAAAGCAAAATATGACAAAGTTGTTTTCAAAGGATTTGGTTCTGTAGAAGATGCTATTGCAGAAATTAAGGCTTCAAGACAAAGATTTTTGGAAGGAAAATAAAAAAATTAAACTAAAAACATAAAGACGGGAAAATTTCCTGTCTTTTTTTTGTCAGAAATTTGACAAATAAAATAAAATCAAATATAATTAAGTGAAATTTTTATTTTATGTGCTATTTCCATGGGGATTGATAGAAAAATGAGAAGAGCTCAAGAAAAAAGTGAGAAGAAGGAAAGAAAAGAAGTGGAAAAACAATTGAAAAAAGAGGCAAAAGAATTGAAAAAAGAAGCAAAAGAACGTGGGAAAGCTATTGCAGATGCGAGAAATGGATCAGAAGCTCTTCAATCTGAAATTGCTGTAACAACTGGTGTTATGTCTTCTCTTAGTGATATTGAAAATAAAAGTGAAGAGGCTATCATTAATAATCTCTGTAATTTTTCTACCTATGGAGAATTGCGCGAACAACTTCTTAATGCAAAAGTTTTATTTAAGAAATTTAGTAAAACAAAGAAACATAAATTATCAAAATCAGGGAAAAAATGATGTGAACAAGTAAAAACTAAGGCAAAAGAATGGTTGGATCTTGCTGATGCTCGGGAGAAAAGAATATCTAAAACGAATTCTCCTTCTGCTCCTATTGCAACAGCAGAATTCCCTTACTATGAAGAAATGAGAAGGTATCAAAGAGCTTTGACTGCTATGGAACATGACAGAGCAGCTGGTTTTACAGGAAGATTAGAAACATTAGCTCTTTATCCTACTAATTCAAAAGAATATATTAAAAAATGAACGAAAGAAATTAGAAATCTTGCACCTTATAAAAGTAAAATTAATAGACTTCTTGGAACTCGTGCAGCCGCTGAAGCTTTGGATGATAACTTAGATTATGCTCACCATTTTTTGGAACATGCAGTAGAAGGAACTTTCACACAACAAGATATGATTTTTTACAATACTCATGGGGCGACTATCAGAGAACTTTGTAGAGGAACAGAATTCCCTGGAATGATAGATATGGCTTATCGTGGTTGTGCTATTACTCCTGCACAATATCGTCAAGATTGTGCTGGAAATGGAGATCTTAGAGGAATGTCTTTTACGGATGCGATCAAAAAGAAAAGTCTTTTTGGAGGAGTTAGTTGGCTTTTACAACAAGGAAATATGAATCCTCAAACAGCATCTAAATGGGCAAATCTTGCTTCATTTGCTGCTTTGGCATTTTGAGGATATTGGACTTTTCAATGAGCTAAAAAATTGGGTTGAGGTTGATTTTGGTGAACAACTGGAGCTTTAGCTTGAATTTTGGCTTGAGGACAACTTCTTTCTCAATTTACTACAGATAAAGGACTAGTGGAAAATGTTAAAGGATTACTTTGGGGATGAGATAATTTTATTTCAGGTTTTGCTAATTTACTCTCAAAGTGGACAGGAGATAATAATCCTGATCAAACAGGTTTTGATGAATCAAACCAAAAACTTCTTGATAATTTTTATCAAAGATATGATCAAAATAATCAGAGGCTTGTACTTCCTATGCTTTTCCCAAATACAAATATGAGAAGCTTGGATCAGCAAATTACGGCATTTGAACAAAATCCGGCTCAATGGACTCAATTCCGTAATAATGCACTTACGACCTATCGTAATACAATCACAGGAGCGATTGTAGATCAATATTTCCCTCCTCAATTTAATAGAGAAAGTTTTGTTTCTTGGTTCTCTAGTTTATGAGTTGTAATTCCTGCACCTCTAGAACATCAAAATGACCAGCTTAATGATGTAATCCTTGAAAACTTTATTAAGAAATCTTTGGAGGATGATGGATATCAGATTGTTAGATGAAAGTCTATCAAAGAGATGATTCAATTCCTTAAAACAAAGAAGATTGAAGAAGTAGAGGATGCTTTTGACCAATTAGAGGAAGCGGGATTTATTGAAGAAACTGATTCAAATCCTAATTGAAATCCTAATTCTAACCCTAATTCTAACCCTAATCCAAGTTCTGATTCTAATAATGGTTCTGGCGCCGATAATGAAGCTGTAGGGGAAAGATTAGATCAGTCTTTTGAAAGTTGGTTGCCAGGATATTTACAGCAACGCGGTTATAAAATTATATCATGAAAAACAATAGATAATATTAAACAATATTTTGATAAAGATGATATTAAAAGACAATTATCACAAGCTCCTGAGTCTGTGAGTTTACCTTTTGAACTATTGCTAAGAGCTAATCCTAAACTTATAGAACCTCTTACTGCTCCTGTAAATCAAGCAGTTGATAATCATCAGGCTACTGTGGATGGAAATGGTGTACCTCTTGTTGATAGATATTCATCTAGTGATATTGATACTTTGAAAAATGAGTGTCTTGCTGTCTTTGAAAAATGTACAGGATTTGATTCTCGTTTGTATGAGCCATATTTGAATGCAATTGCAAAAGTAGCTAACAATTCTTCTAGAAATAAATGAATTGAAGTAGAGCCTGGAATGTGGACTAGACTCCTAAATTTAGATAACAATGATTTTCGTTTTATATCTTATGGTCATGAAACAAATATTTGTTATAAATTACAAGCCATTTGGGGATTTCAGGATGATAATGGTAATCTTATTAAAGCACCAGATATTGATCAACTTATTCAGACTGCAGATTTTATTAATCTCTTGCAAAGTCGTTTTTGACGCTATGTTTCTAGTATCTGGGGGGGAAGTTTTTGAACGAGTGGTGCCTGAAATAATCAGGAAATTATTTATGATGGTAAAAGTACTTGAGTGAAAATCCCAAATATCCCTTATATACAAGATAATTTAGGTAGCTTTATTAGGTGTTTGTGAAAAGCAAGTCCTCGCTGACTGATGCCAAATACTAAAGCAAAATAAAATTTTCTCTTAGAAAATCACTTGTTTTTTTAGAATAAACTATTATAAAGATAATAAGTCAGATTTTTTATTTCTTTATAATAAAAATGAAAAATAAAATTGCATTGTTTTGATTTCTTATGAGTTGTTTTGTTTTAGTAGGATGTGATGATGAAAATTTGATTAATGAAGGAGATACGGTAAAATTTTCTTATGAGTATTCTTGTGAAGGAGAAGTCTTTGATCAAGGAGAACAGGAAGAAGTGATTACTTCAGATAGTATTTTCTATCATCAACCTTTAGATATTACTCTTACGGGAAATAAACAACCTCTTGAGGCACAATATGATAAAGAAAAAATCAGACTATTCCCTCTTGAATATCTTGCAGAACAAAAAGAGTATAAGCTCGATGATGAGGCTTTTATTCCTTGAATTGGAACAGGAAGAATTATTGATAGTAAAGAAGAATATGATACCATTCGATATACGATGGACTTCAATTCTTGTCAGACTTATCAATCTTTTCAATTTGTAGAGAAAGTTTTGGAAGTGAAGAAAAAATAATTTTAGATTTTTAGCTGTCTATGAGTACTTTTGAGGACTTAATAGTTTCCCTGTTACCAGATGAATTCGCAGAAAAAATGGGAATCTTACATAAAGAGGATAAATTTGTTTCTGCACTTGATTTTAATGCTTGTACTTTGAGAAGTAAGATTTTAGATTTTAGGTCTGGATTATTTGATCTTGATGGACAGTATCCAGATCTTACTTTTAGTTGGTCTTCAAAATTAAAACTTGATAGTTTCAAGAAACATCCTTATGCTCATGATTATGTTGCTATTTCTACTCTGAGGGGATATCAATCGTTCAGTATTTCAAGAAGTTCTTTCATGGTTACTCTGATTTCTTCTCTTTTTTTAGAAGAAATTTTCGATGAGGATGAAGATGATCTATTTTATTATTGTCTTTGTTCGGTCAATTTATTGTCATATTTTTTCTATTTTCAGATTAAGATTCCTCCTACACCATACAAAAAAGAGGGATTTAATCGATATTTTCAATTCTTTTTCAATTTCTTTGAGAAGATTTTACAGAAAATTCTTCCTGATTTTTCGAAGGAGAGATTTAATGATCTCAAAGTAAAATTTTTGGAACAATATGAACTCTTTCAATTCCTTTTTGTGTATTATTATCGTGTTTCTAATATGTTTTCTTGTTATAGTGGAGTGTTGGATAATCATGATAATTTAGACAGGATGATCTATTACTTTGGAGAAATGTATGAGGAATTGAAAGTTTTTACCAATGACCAAAGGAAAAAAGATTCAGTTTCTCCTGAGTTTTTTGATTATGAAGAAGATTTATTGGGAAAAATTGGACCTTATGATTTGCTTTTGAAAGGTCTTTTTGCAAATGTGAAGACGAAGACCTTTGTGAGAACTTTTGTGAATATTTTGTACGATAAAAAGGAAATTTCTGATATGATCAAAGAGTTTTCGAAAAAAAATAATGCAGAGATGATCTTTAAAATCTTGGATGTGGAACCGTTTAAAAGAAATTTTGTCTATGGACTTAGGGAATATTTTTCTGTGATCTTCAGAGGAGAGATGACGAGAGAGGAAGAAAAAATGTTTGATGAATTTCAGGATCAATTGGAAGCTTTAGACGGAGATCTTGAAAAATTGAAAAAAATGAAAATCAAAATTCCGAAAAGAATCAAGGAAGAATCTCAACTCTTTGATCAATTTTTGGATTTTTATCTTTGTTTAATGAGTGAAAAATGGATTGCATCTACGGATACTTGAGAACTCAGATTTTTCTCTCCTGCTTTGCTCAATAAACTTTGTGGTGATATTATATCAGAGCAAGACTATTTGTATGATCGTAAATTGTTAGAAACTTTATGCCAAGAATTCTATTATGGAAGATCTTTTTTCGATCGTATGGAATGTTCTATCAAAGAAAAAAAATACCAAGAACAAACAAGATATAGCCTTTCTTTATTTCTTGTTTTTCAGATTTCTATCAAATCTTTAACTTGCCTTTTCCAAGACTTTTCTTCAGGAAAAAGAGTTTGTTCAGATCCTCGTTTATGGAAATGGTTGAAAGATGAGAAGGGAATGCTGATTTCCTGATTTTTAAAAGAGTCTGATCGTGAAGTTTTACAACATTATCTTTCTTTTCTTCTTCCTTGGAATTTACGAGATTTCTTCATCGAGAAGAATAAGGAGTATTATCGTTGTTTGTTTCCTCATCAAATTTCTAATATGAGGAACGCTTGGTATAGTTTGGAATTCTGGGTATATTATGAGAGTAGAGTTTTGTTCGATAAAGTCTTTGATCTCAGAAATAAATCTTTATTTGAACAAACGAAACGCCTTGCAGATTTTAGAAAAACGATTTTTTGAAATCTCTTTTTCGCTTATTATCTCAAATATAAACTTCAAAAAGAAGAATATTTGGAAACGATTGTCAATTTTATTTTACGAAGTGGAGGATATTCCGGAAATAGCCAGGTTAAAAAAGACAAAGCTTTAAAATATTTGTATCAACTCTTAGATTATTTTGAAACTCCTTTTTCCTATCTCATGGAACAGAAAGAAAATGCTTCTTTTTGTAAATTACTTTTTGATTTTTTGAAACAATGAGGTCAGATCGAATATAATGATCCTGTCGCTTTTTGGTTTAAAAGTGCTTTCATAAAAATGGGGTATTTTAATGGTTCTCTTTTGATTCCTTTTTAATCTCTGATACTTATAACGATGAAATGTGGAAAATGTAATAATCCTGACACTAAAGTCATTGACTCTAGAATTATCGAAGAAGGAAAGACGATTCGTAGAAGGAGGGAATGCGAACAATGTGGATTCAGATTTACAACTTTTGAAAGAATCGGAATTACGGATCTTATGGTTACCAAAAAAGATGGTACGAAAGAAGTGTATGATCGTGCAAAACTCAAAAGAGCTCTTTCTCTTGCTTTTGCAAATAGTACGATTACGAGTGAAGAAATTAATAATATTCTCAATGCTTTGGAGATTCAGTGGTTATCTAAAGGAAATGATATTACGAGTGAGAAAATCGCTGAAAGTGTGATGGAAATTCTCAAAAATGATTACCCTGTGGCTTATGTAAGGTATATTTCTGTGTACAAAAAATTTAAATCGTTAGATGATTTTAAAGCATTATTGCAATAAAAATCTGAAGATAAAAAAAAGAAACCGCAAGAAATACAAGGGTTTCTTTCTCCAAGCTTAAGGCTTAGCTTTATTTCAATAGCTAGGGAGAAAGAACCTGTATAAATCATTTATCGTAACAAACAACTGATATAGGTCCTTTCTCTATCCTTGAGCTTGGACTGTCCATCTAGATTAGTTGGGTAGTAAAACTAGATGGGATAAGGAGCATTCTCCTAGACTTCGTAACCTAGTAAAGGGGTGAGGTGTGTGGCCAGAACCTTGGGGTAAGTTACTCATGTCTGAAATAAGTATAGTCCTGTTTTTCAAAATATTCAAAATTTTTTCTCGATTCCTTTGATTTATATTTGACATATTTTATATTTGTGATATAATTAAAAAAAGAAGAAAAGTCTGGCTTCTCTTCTTTTATTGGTTGGAATGTTGTTTTTTGATTGTTATTTTTTTAGCTTCTCTTGGTAAAATTTTAACTACTGACATCTTTCAGTCTCCAGCTAATCTCAAAAGAATTTTATGGTTATAAAATGGAATTTGTCGGTATTCTCAAATTTTGGTTACGATGATAGGAGCTTTATTTTTCGAACAAATTTTATTGTAGATAGCTTCTTTTACACTTTTTTCCCATTGAGATTCAATAGGATTTTTATCTTTTTCTCTTTCGTTTAAAAGTGTTTTAGATAATCGTGTTTTAAATTCTGTGTTAAATACGAGTTCTTTATCGTAGTTAATCTTTTTTTCGTTTGTTTTTAAAATTTTTGAGTAAACTCTCCAAATATCTTCAAAACTTTTGATAATTTCTTCAGTTCGCCGTTCGCAAGAACTTGCCACTTCCTCATCATCTCGTTTTCGTCTTTCTAATCGTTGTTCACATTGTGTTTTTGAGATTCCTTGTCTTTTTACTTGATTTGCATATTTTGAGATGTTTTGTTTTAATGTTGATTTCTCGATATTGGCAAATGTTTCATTGAGTGTCGTTATTTTATCTTGAGTTAATTGTTCTTTCTTTCCCTTTAATATTTCTTTTTCGAGTTTATTTTTCTTTTTTTCTAAGTATGCTTTCAATTGCCCTAGTGTGACTTCGTTGTTTGGAAAATAGGTATTGTATCGTGTATTTAATTCTTCTTCATGATTTAATAGTGTATTGATAGTGTTTAGGGGTATTATTCAGATTTTTTTCTCTATTTTTTGATTGGTTTTTCGTGTTTGTTGTTGTTCTTTAGCTCTTTCTTTTATCTTTTCTCTTGATTTAGGAGTATAATCTATGTTTTGAATAGTTTTAAAATATTCAATAAGATCTTGTTGTGTGATTTCGTTTCTTCTTCAAAAAATCCTCAAATCATCAATATCGTTCGGATTTGTTATCTCTTTCTCTTTTAAAATACTCTTGATTTTTACTCGTTTTTCGTATTTTCTTAGTTCGTTAATGCTTAATGTGTTGATATCTTTTTTTGATACTTCTCATCATAAAGCATTTATGATTTTTCTTCCATAAATTTCTGTTATTTCTTTAAATTTTGTAAGAGTGTTTTCTAATGCTGTATGTGTAATTTGATCTGTTATTGTTTCTCAAGATTGTTTTTTGTAGAGTTGTTTTAATTGTTTATTTTGTAGTTTTGATAAAGTTATTTGAATACCTTGATTTTTTTTAGGTCTTCGGATGTATTGATCGAGAGCTTTGAGGATCTTTTTCATCATTTTAATACTACTAGTTGAGAGATCTGTTTGTTCGTCTAATTTTTTACATTTTTTTCTTAGTTTTGCTTTTAGGGCTTTATTCTTTTTCTGAATGTTTGTTTCAGTAGATGAGGCTGTTTGATTGAAAGTGTTTATAAGATCTTTTCTTGCTTCAGTTTTGATTTCTTTTGTTAAATCTTGTATGCTTTTTCTGATTTCTTTTTCCCTTCGTTGGATAAGTCTATCGTATTGAGTTTTTGGCTTATTCTCCTCTCTCTCTCTCATCTTTCTTTAAAGATTATAGTATAAAAGGTTGATCTCTGTTACTGTTTTGTTATTTTAGTTGGATCTTTATAGTGTGTATCGTAAATGGTCCCTCCCGATAGAAAATAACTGATTCTTCGAGTATTATTTTTGTCCTGTATCATTACTCTTGTTCCTCTTCTTCACTTGAATTCTGCATTTGGATATTCTTTTACTGTTATATTATTTATAATGGTTCATTGAAACTGTTCTTTTATATTTGACTGATGAATCCCATTAATTAAGGTATACATAAGGTTGTTATTTAAACTTAATTTATATATATTATTAATTTGTTGAATGGGTGTTCTGATTGCAAATAATTCTTTCATATTTTGAAATTTTGGATCATCTTCTTTAGCTCTCATAAATTCATCTGCTATTTCTTTATTTTCAAGTTTGACGGTTAAATATTTTGGATCTTTTTCGTCTCAATATGGGATTTGGTTTTCTCCGTATGCAAATCCTTCTGGTCGGCGGATATTTAAATCGTTTAGAACTGTTATTGTATCATCTTCAGTGACTGAATGAACTTTCATTTTATTGCAGATTTTTTTCACTATATCATCTTTGATCTCCTCAAAATTTTTATCTTCTGTAATGGATATTATAATCTTGGTCTTTTTATCTAATAAGTAATTTTTTATTTGCTCTTGATCTCGTGTTTTTTGCTTTATGTCTATTCTGTTGTGGATTTCTGTTAAGATTTCAGTTAATTTCTTTTGGTATGTGTTTAATTCTTCACATGCTTGTTGTATTGTTTGAATATTTGAGAGATCAGGGTTGTTTTCATCTATTATGAAGTTTTTTTGTTTATTCTGATGTTTTGTGAGAATAGTTTTATAGTTCTTTGTCTCTTTTTTGGTAAGCTTTTGCTTTTTCGTTCTTCAGTCGTTTTTCTTTAAAAGTTCTTGTATTTCTTTTTCTTTTTGTGATGTTATTTCTTTTAAGTTATTGTATATATTTAGATTCTCGAGTAGTGCATGTTGACACATTTCTTGTAATGCTAGTAAGTCTTTTTTTGCAGTATTAAGATCTATTTCTTCTGTCTGTCTGTCTGTCTGTCTGTCTGTCTGTCTGTCTGTCTGTCTGTCTGTCTGTCTGTCTGTCTGTCTGTCATCTCTTCCATCTTTACATTTTTTTAAAATAAAGTTTTATTTTTATATCAATTTTCTAATAAAAGTCAAGAATAAAAGGAAACAAAATTTTATCTATCAATATGGTTTATAATCAGACTTTTTTTCTTTTTGCTTTTTGAAAACTGACAGAGTATACTTAAGTATCGTTTTATTTCTCGATAATAATCATGCCAATTACGAGTGGATATAAACCTAGTCCTTTACAATTTTCGCCTTCACAGGTCTTTTTCGATCAACAGAAAGAATTACTCAAAAGTTTTGGATTTTTCCCAACTACAAGTATCGATTTATATGTAAAATATTCTTTTCAACTTGTCGAAGAAACCTATTTCATCAAAGGAGGAGAAGTTATTTCTTATGATATGGATCATGAAGAACAAGCTCATGCTATGGTATATCAAGTAGGACTTTTAAATCCTCTTCAAGTCGTAAGTCATTCTTGGTCTATGGATCTCAAAGATGCAACTGATCGTATCAAGAATGGAATTTTTTCCTATATCAAGAACTTTCCTTTTTGGCAGTGGGGAGGATTTCTTTTCTTTGTATGTTTACTAGGATTGGCAGGAAAATTTGGAGAGGTTTTATTGTGGATCAATGTGATTGGAATTGTTTTGATGCTTCTTTTCTCTATGTGGAGAACCGGACAATATCTCTTTTCATTCTTTAAAAAAAGTTCAAAAACCTACAAGGGATTCTCGATCAATTATACTCAAGAAGCTGATTTATGAATGTTGACGGACAATTTGATTGCATTCTTCCCAGAACTTTCAGGAGTTTACATCGAAAAAATTGCTTATACGGGAAACTGTTTCTATTTTTATCAGACAATTCACAAAACTTCACAAAGTTTTCTCAAAAAAGATAAACCTTTAACAGAAGATGAAAAAGCTGAATTAACTCAAAAAACCTTGAATTTTCTTCAGACTTCTCCCTTTTTATCTCTTGTAACTCAAGCATAATGGTTGAACCTCTTATTCCACAACAGAAAGAAGAACCAGAAAAAGTATCCTTCTCTCAGAAATTGATCAACAAGGCGATCGATGTTTATGCAAAAATCTTAGGAAATAAGCCTTTTCACAAAGATATTATCCAAAAATTTGATAATCAAGTGGTAACTCTCGTTCAAGAAAGTTATGAAGCTCCAGAAACTCGTAAAAGAGTGGTAGGAGATCGGAAACTTGATGAAGAATTTAATGGACTGCGTCATGCGGTTTATACTCATTTTTCAGAACCAAGAGTGATGATTTGTTATAGAGGAACAGATTTTAAAAATACGAAAGATTTGATCAGTGATATTCAGATCGTTCTTGGGGTAAATGCGATGGATTCGAGAGTAAAGGAATCTTTGGAGCTTTTCGATGCAGTGACGATGAAATATCCTACTCAACAAAAGTGGATTTCAGGACATTCTTTGGGAGGAACGATTTGTTACATTGTTTCGAAGCATAGAGAGATTGATCGTTGTATTGCCTTTAATCCAGGATCTGCACCAACAAAATCCATTCTTTCGATGATTCAAGATACGGTTTTTGGGAAAGATTGGACAGAAAAAATTACCACTTATAGAATCTTAGGAGATACGATCTCGACTTTCAGTTTTGTGGGAAATATCAAAATGTTTGTCCTCAAAAGTGTTCATCCTTTGAAACTTCATTCCATTGATTCTTTCCCGGAATTTTTTGTCGATTGGCAGAAAAATTTTGAAGAGTAAAAAAGTCTGATTCTTCATCAGAGAGTCAGATTTTTTTTGGTTGTTTTTTAAAATAATGAATAATGATAGGTTATAACTAATAAAAAAAAAACTTGATATATATATATCAATCTTTATTATTGTCAATAGTTTTGGGTGTAGATTTTATTATTTTTGTGAGTAAAATGGGGGATGTTTTATGCAAAATTAGTGATGTAGAATGTTTTAAGGCGGTAATAAGTATTCTTGAAGAAGAGAAAAAAAAATTGATAACTGTACTTGATGCTTTAGAGGAAAACAGAGTAGACAAAAGTATTTTTGACATAAGGATAAAAGATTTAAATGCGAGAATTAGAGAGATTCATTGTCAAGAATACTGACTTTTAAGGCATGTCTCTTCCGAAGTTGCAAAGACATTACAATTAAAAATTAGTCCAATAAAAGGAAAAGAATTGATCCCCTATGATATTAGATGGATGCTGGGGAAGTCTACTAAATATATTCTTTGATTGCCAGAAGATCGAAACAATTTTTGTGATACACTTTCTAAAATGCAAGAGTGAGCTGATGAATCAATGAAGAATAAGTATATTATTCGTTTATCATTAGCTGATTATCTTCAAAATCCAGATACCATGCTTGAATCCTTTTGGAATGATGTAAATATGAAAATAGATGGTATAGTAACGAAATATCAACTGAAAAGAAAAGTAAAAACAAAGGAAGGTACAATTAAAGAGGTAGATAATGATACTTGTCCTTTGTATATAAAATGTTGTAAATCATGGTTAAATGATAAGGATTATTATGATTATGGCGATAGAAACAATAATCGGGAACGAAATAATTATTATAGCATTATCATTCTTATTGATGATTTTGAAAAATTGCTAGATGGAACAGTTGATGCAAATGTAGTGTATAAATTTTTGAAAATGCATAGACTTCTTTGTGGTTTTTGAAGTTGTACTGACGATTTTCTTCCCGAAAACTGTAAGAAGTTTCTTTCGTATGATACAAACAATAAATATATTGCTCATCAAAATGTAATTTTCTTTCAACCTCTTAGATATGATGATTATCAGCACTTGAAATGTTATGGCCTCCCTTATATAGACGACGGCAATGTTGATATGGGAACTTTACCTTAGTGAAATGATACTTTTAGAAAGAAGTCTGATTCTTCATCGGAGAGTCAGATTTTTTTGTCAAAAAAAAACTTGTATTTTATGTTATTTTGTTTATGCTCTTAATGAGATTTAGTTCTGAAATAAGAGAAATGGATATAAATTTAGCAATCTTTCAACAACAAAAGATTCGTCGTCATTGGAATGAACAAGAAGGAAAATGGTATTTTTCTGTTATCGATATTGTTGGTGTGTTATCTGAAAGTAAAGATCCAAAAACTTATCGAAAAGTTTTAAAAACAAGATTAAAAGCTGAATGAAATGAAACGGTTACAAATTGTAACCAGTTGAAAATGGTAGCTCAGGATGGAAAAATGAGATTAACAGATGTCGCTGATGTGGAAACCATTCTTCGTTTGATTCAATCAATTCCAAGTCCTAATGCAGAACCTTTTAAACTTTGGTTAGCAAAAGTAGGATATGAAAGAATGCAAGAAACCATCGATCCTGTGATGAGTATCGATAGAGCAAGAGAAAATTGGAAAAAACTTTGAAGAAGTGAAAAATGGATCCAACAGAGAATGATGGGACAAGAAACAAGGAATAAATTAACGGATTATCGAAAAACTCATGACATCAAGGGACAAAATGAATATGCAATTTTGACCAATATTATTCATGAAGAATGGACTTGAATGTCTGTGCAAGAACATAAAGAATTGAAAAATCTCAAAAATTAGAATTTGAGAGATCATATGTCTGAAGCAGAACTTATTTTTACAGCATTGGCAGAACTTTCCACTCGTCAAATCGCAGAATCTACGAATGCGACAGGGATGGAAGAAAATAAAGTTGCAAGTAAAAAATGAGGATCTATTGCTAAACAGGCAAGAAAAAAATTAGAGCATCAAACAGGACAATCTGTAATTACAGGAGAAAATTTTCTCCCTCCTAAAAAGTCAAAACCATAAAAAAATCTTGCTTCTTCATCGGAGAGTCAGATTTCTTATATTGTTTTTTCTTATAAAATTTCTACAATGTCTTTATAAGATCATATCTATTTTACTTGATAACCAAAGCCATGAAAAAAGTTTGAATTTGTGCCTTGATTGTTGCTTGTATCGCTGGAGGATATTACTTTCGAAACCATGTCGATTCCCCTTTTTTTGATACTTCAGATCAGAATATCGAAGCAGAGGGGGAAGAAGATGTAAATCTCAATGAAAAAAAAGAGAAAAAGTCTGATGCTTCATCTAAGAAAAAAAATAAAGAAAAGGCATCTCTTTCCAAAGAACAGGTGCTCAAAAATCTTCATAGTTATGATGCAGAAACTGAACTTTACCATATTATTACCGAAGAAGAAATTCTTGAACTTGCAAAACAGATGTCTGCTGAAGATATTTTTCAGTATTTGAGAAATAGTAGTTTTATGTTATATGATGTTCCTGATTGGCTTGTATTACTCAATTTTGATGAACCAGAGAAACTTGAAGAATTAAGGGATCTTTTTGTTCTTTATAGTTCTATCAAAAATAGCGAATATCAAAATCTCAATCAACAGAAACAATGGGAAACAAAAAGACAAGAGGCAAAGATGAAAAATCTTCCTTTTGAAGAACCAGAACCTCAAGAAATTTTCTCAAAATATAAAACAGAAGATACCAAATCAGATGCAACATACAAATATCATCATTGGGAAATCGATGATTTATGAGGAAGTTTTTATATTGGAAACACTCAATTAGATGCATCTATTTCTGGTGATGGATTTTGTTATGGGGGAGGACGAACTCCTACTTTCTGATGTGCAAAGTTAACAATAAGCTATGATTGATGAAGAATACAACAAGAATATGGAAGTCGATACTTTGAGAAAAATCCTAACTTTGAAGTCCCTCAGACTCTTACTTTTTTTGGAGAGACTTATACCCTTCAACAACCAGAAAAATATCAAGATGTTTGATCTGAACGAAGACATTTTATGATTAAACCTTCTCATGATCCTTATCTCTTTATCAAAGGATATAATTCATGAAAAGAAGTGGAAACAGCAGTTACAGAACAGATTCAAAAAAATAAATCTATTTCTAGTGTATATGGTATCCATTTTCGTCAATATCCATGAATTCTCTTTTTCTACGAAAAAAAAGATCTTCGTTTAGCAAGAACTTGAAAAAGTTTAAACTTCCAAAACGATGAACGTGAAGAAACTCCTTATTTTTCAGAACCTCTTTTCATCGAAAATAAAGACAATTTAAAACTTAATGATAAAAACGAAATTATCGATATGGATTGGACGTATGAAAAACTTAAAGATTATCATTTCTATTGTGTAAGTGGAATGGAAATGAAAGATTTCGGGAAAGAATATTCTCTTATTGTTCAAGCCTATGATCAGCAAATCATTAATCGAAATGCACGAGATCACCAAGAAGGAGCGTCTTCAAAAATTTGTGAAAATATGTATAGTCCATCAGAAAAACAACCGCTTTTTGTCGCAAAACCAAGTAGTAATTCAGGAGAATTTTACATCTATTTTTCTCCAAAAGTATGGGCTTGTCCATGAAGTGTTCAAGGACGGTGATGTTGATTTTAAAGGGAGGTTTTGTTGGATTGTGATTCGGTTTTTTGTGATTGATTTTTTTTAGTGAATCATTATGTTGAAATAGGCTTTATCTTTCTCCCAAAGAATGAAAATAAAATTTAGAAATAATGATTTAGAGAAGTTAGCGGATTGAATAGGAGATGAAAAATACCCTTTATGAATTGCAAAAAAATATCGTTTTATTCTTGCAGTTTTAGAAGAATATACTACCATTCGTGAGATTTTACAACATCCTTGACGAAATGCTGAATGGAAGAAATGAGATAGGGAAGATCAAATATGAATTCGTATCAATAAACAATGGAGATTATTATTAAAATTTGAAAATGAGGATACCGTTATTGTATCGGTTATTCGGGAATTAAGTAAACATTATGAATAGTTTTATTATGTTATCTACAATGCTGATGAAATATGAACATCCTTGAATTTGACTAGAAATGATTTTGGAGAATAATAATATTTCTCTAAAAGATTTTTCAGAAATGATAAAAAAACCTCTTTCGGAAATAGAAGATCTTATTGGTTGAAAAAAAAATATTGATATAGAGTGGGCATACACTATTTGTAGGGTGTTTTGATGAAATCCTCAAACTCGAATCAATCTTCAGAATAAATATGACGAACAGCAATATAAATTATCAAAACAATATCAAAATCTTCTTTGTATCAAAAAATACGATTCCTACTGAGCTTATTCTTTAGCATAAAAAAAGATAACAAGTCTGATTCTTCATCGGAGAGTCAGACTTTTTTCATGTTTTTTTCTAAAAAAAGTAAAGTACCTTGAATATAAAAAGTTTTCTCGGAGTCTTACAAGAGGAATAAAAAAACAGGATTTCTCCTGCCTTACTTCCAAAAACTCCGACAATTTCTCTTTTTTCGGTAAAATACGGAAATAATGATATGATTTTCCTTATTTTCAAGAAATATTTTTTAATGCAATTATCAGAAGATTTCTTCACTCATGAGGTTTATCTTTTCTATATGAATGGAATTTATCACTGTTACAGACTGTACATTCATCGGAAATAAGGAGATTTTCTTTTTTAATTCATAAATCTAAGAGTACTCTTTTGTTCAGTTCAACCATATCAATAAAATACTTTTGATCATGATCCTTACATTCTCATCCCTTTATAATATCTTTCAGATTTATTTCTTTAAATTCTTTTTCAAAGAGAGTTTTTACTTCTTCTCCTACCTCAAAACAACATTGATGAATAGAAGGTGAAAAATACACCTTTATATCGACAGGATCTGAATTGAATTGCTGTCTCATGATATTCAAGGCATTCGTGCTGATCCTCGATAATGTTCCTCTCCAACCAGAATGAATATTTCCAATAATGTTCTTTTTCGGATCATAAAGCAAAATCCCTTGACAATCAGCAATCAAAGAAAACAAGGCAACATCCTTTAAATTAGTTATTAATCCATCGGTATTTTCAATTTTCTCATCGATATTCTCTTCATTGATGACCTTCACGTTATTTGAATGGGTTTGTTGCGTCCTAATAATTGTAGGAAATTGATATCCAATCTCACGCTCAACGTTATGAATTTCTTTTTCTCTCTCTTCAATCGATACCGTAGTCCTTTTAAAATTATAGGGTTTATGCACAAAAATACCGATTACTTCATCATCGAAGGAAATGTTTATGATTCAAGCATTCGTCATCCATAGGGGAAAAAGAGTAAAAGTCAGATTTTTTTATGATAAGAAAGTAAAAGATATTTATTTTTTATTAGTGTTATTCGTTAGTTAGTCAAGTATTTTTTGAAAGAAAAAATCTGATCTTCAATGCTTAATTATAGTTTGACTTATGATGTTTTTTTTGTATATTGAAGTTGCCTTATATTAAAACTTTCTTTTGAGAGAAATCTTTTTTGGAGAATTTTTTCGTGAGAGGAAAACAAGCATCTTGCTTCGGATATTTTCTTACGAGAAAACTCTAAAAAAGAGAAAGTTTTTTTGAAAATATAAGGCACCGTAGTAAGGTGCTTTTTTAGTTTTTATTATTTATTATCCAATGAAAGAAAACATTCCCAATGAAGAAAATCTTGATACAATAGTAAATGAAAAAACAATAAATCAAAAGGATATTGAAAAAAGTATAAAATGGTGAAATATTACAAAAATTCTTCAAATATTTGCGATAATATGGCCTCTTTTCAATGTTTTTTTGGTATTAAAAACACAATATTACAATGAAGATATAGAATTAATAGGGAATGTTCTATTTTGTGTTGGAGCCTATATCTTATGGGTTGTGTGGAGATATATTACTTATAAGGGATTACAAGATGCTGAAATATCTGATTTAAAAATAAAAAAATGATGGGGATGGTTAATTTTCTGAGATTTTTGTCCTATAGCTTGTTTTTGGAAATGATATCAAATCATTAAAGATATTGTCAAAACTTATCAGAAAGGCACAAATGAAAAAATTGCTTACTGAATAGTAAAATGACGATGGTGATTTTATCTTTTTTCTGTATGTTTAGATAGATTAATTGCAAAGGGGCATGATGATATAATGTTTTTTTCAATTTTTATAGATACAATCGTATATGTTTTAATGTTTTGTATTATTAACAAAGTTCAAAAGAAGCAAAAAGCATATCTAAAACAAGAAGTATGAGATATTGTAACCTATAATAGTATAGGAGGGAAATTTATTTGATATGTAATTGCTTGAACATTGTGCGTTTGTGGAATAGCTTTTTTTACAACTGATAGAAGTTACGTTGATACACAAGATGAAGCTATTGCATATAATGATCAACTAATTTCAAGGTTAGATCATTGTACTCTTGCAGAACAACCTATGATTAAAGCGCTTTCTAATAATAGTTCACTTTCTGTCATCTCTTCTGCTGTTGATGATGCACTTAATAAGTGTAAAGCATCTTTATCTATAGTAGATATTACGGATGATTTTGATGGAGCAGACTCTTTTAAAAAAGCAATTCGTGATATACTTGATTTAGAAGTTCACTATGTGTGATTAATTAAAGAAAGTTTAGTCTATCTTGAGGTGAATAATATGACAAATGACCAAAAAAAGAAATATCAAGAACTAAGTGATGATATAGCAAAAGATGAACAACAATCTAGTATTCTTTATGAAAAGTTAGAGGTTGAACAGAAAAAATTCGCTCAAAAATATGGACTTTCTATATTAAATTAATATCGTTTATAATTAAGTATCTATACTAATGGGGAAAAGAAAAATATTTTTTATCATAAGTTTATGTTGTAATGGAATTTTATCGATTATACTCATTATGTTTTTTATGATATTTAAAGAAAAAAATAAGGAATTACAAGACTTACAAGAGACACATATTGTATTAATGAATGATTATAATGAACTATATGATGAATATATGACTTACTATTTGAATGACGTTATTGTACAATATGAATATTATTATATTAATAAATTTGAAGAAATTTGAAATGTAGATCCTAATGATTTGAAGAATAAAGATGATATACAAGAATCTTTATCAAAATTGAAATTATTTAAAGATTATTGGACTGATTATTGTGATGGTTATAATAAACTTTATAATGAATATTCTGGATACTTAAGCACAGGAAAATATTCTGAGATGGAGAAATTAGAAAAAATCAAACCATTATGTAAATCTACAATAACATATATTGAATCTTATATAATGTTCTTGAATTATATTTCATTACATCAAAATGAAATTTATGGAACATATGGAAATTATACTTTTTCAGATGTGGTACAAAAGAAACAAAATCAATGGAAGGGGAAAAGAGAAAGTTTTCTTGAAAAAACAGAAAAATATCAAGAATACTTCAAACATTATTTATTGTATAATGATGTAAATATTAGTCAATTGCCTGAATTTCTGACAAATATAATAGAAAAAGCCCACAATTAAGTTTTTATTTACTCTAAATATCGATGATGAAAAAAGCATTATTTTGTTTAGTTCTTTTAGGAACTTGTTTACTATCCGGATGTGGTACGATGGATATTCAAGTAAAAATTTGTTCAAATAATTGTACTAATCCTGTTTCAATAGATACGATAACTATTAGTACAGATAAGTTTAATGATATTAAACAAGCAAATGATAAAATTCATTTTTCTGAATTCATAGAATTATGAGGAGATGTTAAATCTCTCTTTAAGAAGGATAAGCAATTACAAAATATCGAAAATTTAACTATTACAGATGATATGATTGTAGTAAATTGAGAATGAAATACTACTTATCAAGTACTTTTTGATTTAACATATTATGATTGGAAAACTTGAGAAAAAGGAACCTTAAATAAAGAAATTATTGAAAAAAGATTAAAAGTTTTGACTGATTTCTTTAAAGAAAATCTTCAAAATTGAGATAAAATTATTTTATGATTCATTTGAGCTAAAAACCAAGATGAGATTTGTGATGATAAATTGGATCTTATATTTGGACAATGATATACATTATCTGGACACTTTGAAGGAGATACTATGAAAGGTACTTTAACTTATTATTATGAATTATGAGAAAATAATGGAACTTGATCGTATAGTAATATAGAAAATATTATGAATCAAATTTCAGAAGAAGTAAATACAAGATATGGTATATATAGCCAATGAACTTATCTTTTACATCACTTAAGAAATTTATTAAATGAAACAAAAGAAAACAGTGTTTATTTGATTCTTTCTGATTTTCAATTTCAACTTGAGAATTCTGATGTTATAGCATTAAAAAATAAATATTGTTCTTCTAGAGCATGATATTGTATAAAAGATTCTGTATATCAAGTATCAAAAGAAAATTTAGTAAATCTTTATAAAGAAAATTATTATTTTAAAAATCTTTTTACAAAGCTTTTATTCCAAAACTATGAAAATCTGAATAATTTGTGTCCTTATAACAATAAGGTGTATTTATTTTGACTCAAAGAAATTCCATGAATGACTATTCAAGATAATTTGAAAGATTTGTACAGTAATTACTTATTGAAAAATTGTGAAGTCTTCTATAAATAATTTTAATTTACTTATCTTACATCATGGCGTTTGAAAATATTAAACAATTAGCAAAAGAATATACCTATTCTCATAAAGTAGGAAAAAATATTGATACTTTTATTGAACAAGCACAGGAAGCTTTATTGAAAGATGATATTCAAGAATATGAACATCATTTACAAGAAGTGAACCAAGAAATTAGAAGATTACAAGATCAAAAAAATACGGTCTTTACAAATTTTGGAAACGAAACAGATGAATTGAAAGCTCAATATCTTCAAGATATCAATAAGCATGTAGAATTTTTGAAAGATTTACAAAAGAATTATCAGGTTATTACAGCAGAAGTAAATCCCATGAAAGATTCTCTTCCTAATTTATCAAATAATATTAAAGATAATGTTGCAAAAATTGATCGTTTTGTAACTGACTTAAATGATCTAAAAAGCGCCATAAAAAAAGATTCTACTGATGCAGTCAATCAATTTAAACAATCAATTAAAGAATGAGTTGACACAGAAAAGAAACAATTAACAGCAGAATTAAAAAAATATTATGAACAAAAACAAGGAGAAATTGATAAACATTTTGAACTTTCTCAACAAGAACAACAAGAAAGAGAAAAAATGTATTGAGTTGAAGGATTAGAAATTTTAACTACGATGAAAAAAGAATGAGTCTTTGTTAAGTACTCATTATTCCTAGTTTTAACTATCTTTGCAATCCTTTTTGATTATTTTTTAATTTGTTCTGATTTTCAAGAAATTTTTCAAGATTACTTTCAGAATTTCCCTATTATAAAAAGTTTGTTTATGTATTGACTTCCAATTATTTTTGTTTCTGTTATTCTGTTTTGAGATGTATTAAATAGAAAACTTTTTCATTTAAAATGGATTAAATATGTGATTTATAGCTTTATTTTTTTACTTCTTTTTCTTCCATTAGTGAATAAAGTTGGTGGTAATTTATCCCTTTTTTGGGCAAATATTACACAAGATTCTGCAGAAACATGGAGATTGATTGCAAGAATCTGTGTATATCTTATTTTAGTACCTATTACAATATTCTGTTTAAATCTTATGGAATGGAAATATTTTAAAATTTATGTACCAGAAATAAGATTAAAGATAAAATCTTTTTTTAAAAAACTTTTTTCTCCTATTACACGATTATTTGGTGTTATAGCGAGATTTTGTAAACCTTTAGAAATAAAATCTAGAGTAAGTCTTTCAAAGTTTGGAATTAAATTTGATGGACTTCCAAAAGATGAAATTCAAAGCACAATTGACCTTTCCAATACTTTCTCTCATAATATCAATGCTTTGGAAAACCAAATCACTCATATTAAGAATTTTACTGAAGCTGTAGTAGATAAATTTCAATGATGAAATGAAATCTTAAATGTGAATATTGAAAATCTGAGAAGAAGTTTTTCTCAAATTAGTGAGATGTTAGACAGTAGTTTTAATAAATTAAGAGAGAAAAAAATTCAATCGGATGCTGATATTGATAATATGATTAATCGTTTAGCATTATGAGTAAAACAAAAAGAAGAAAATCTGAAAGAAGCTCGTAGATTAATTCAGCTTTGAGTTCTTGAAGCAATTCGTGAATGAGTAAAAGAAGAATAATTTAAATATTTATAAAGACATGGTACATATTCCTGATGTAATTCGATTACCTGATGAAAATTTGGAACATTTAAAAGCTACTTCTTGAACATCATGAGCATGAGAATGATGAGGTGGAGAAGAAAAAACTTCATTTCCACGAAGAAAACTTTTAAAATGGTTATTTTGGTTAATTATTTTCCCCTTATTATTACGATTGCTTTGGCAGTTGCTTAAATTTTTGTTGTGAAATTCTTGACCCATTAAAGACAAAATTGATGATTTTATAGATCAAGTGGAAGAAACTATTGAACAACCTTTTACAAAACCTACTTATTCAATTCTCATTGATGAACCTATAAAACAAGAACTTAGTGGAAATAATCAAGTAAGAATTTTCCCCATTACCAGTGGATATTATGAAGCAATTACGGATGATGAAACTTTGATCGATAAAGGGATTATTACCAAAGATTATCCCTTACCAAAACCTATTCCTTCTACAAATTGTACTAAAAATGATCAATATTGGAACCTTTCAAGTGCTAAAGGGCTAAATTATAATAGTTTCGTTTATGAATATCTTATCAATAATACGAATAATACTTGAAAAGATATTGTTATTGCAATTCTTGATAGTTGAATTAATACAAAGAATAAAAGTCTGACTTCTCATCTTTTTGTAAATACTAATGAACAAGAAAATAATAAAGATTCAGATAATGATTGATATGTTGATAATATAAATGGAATCAATGTTATTTCCAAAAATGGTAAGATTATAGACAAAGATGGACATGGTACTCATGTGGCTTGAATTATTCTACAAACTTTTCCAAATGCAAAAATCCTTCCTATAAAAATTACTGAAGATGGAACGATCTATGATTTTAATACTCTTAAATGATTAAGATATGTTATTGATCATAATGTAGATGTGATTAATATGAGTTTTGGATGAGAATGAGAAGATCCTCTTGTTGCAAAATTGATCGAAGAAGCTGTCAATAAAGGAATCATTGTAGTTGCTGCCGCAGGAAATGAAGGACAAGATGTAAAATTATATTACCCTGCAAGTAGTCAAGGAGTGGTTAGTGTAGGTTCATTTGGTCAAAAGGGGAAATCTCTTTTCTCTAATTATGGAGCTGATCTTGATATGCCTTGAGAATGTATCTATTCTTATAGCTTAACAGGAGAAAATATGATCTTTATGGATGGAACAAGTATGTCTTCTCCTCATTTAGCAGGTATTATATGAGCTTATCGTTGAATTAAAAATAAAATTGGGACAGAAAATGAAGTTATTAATCTTGTCCATAATCATACCAATAAACAAGGATTTTTGGATGTTACAAAACTTTTTGGAATTGAAAATGAAAATAATAAAGTGTATGAAGCATTATATCAATTAAAAACAAATCTTGAAAATCTTCAAAAGGTATTCCAAAACTTAAAAACAGAACCAACTGAACAAGATATAAAAACTATTCTTTCTTATCAAAATGGATTAAAAAAAGGATTGGATTTATTCGATTCAATGTATCAAAAAGAAAACATAAAATCCTGATTTTGAACTGAAATGAAACAACATTTCGTTGAATATATTAATCTTCTCGGAAGTCTTGATCCAAATGCAGTATATTTGAACCTTACAAATGGAAAATTAAATAGTAGTTTATGAGTATCAAAATGCATAACAATTGATGATTGTGGTCGATATGATGTAATTATTCCAAAAGGATCTTCTTTCCCAACTCAATGAGAATGAGATTATGTTACGATGGAAAACGATCAAACAGAAATTAGATTTAAAATATATGAAGGAGAAAATGAAAAAGTAATAAATAATAATTGGGTTTGATCTGTATTAATTTCATGACTTCCAAAAAGAAAATCCTGAGAAGCTTGAGCAAAAATAAAATTTTCAATTGATCAATATTGAAAACTTACTGCAACTGCAATTGATAATGATAATTCGAAAAATCAAAAAACAGTCACCATTTCTGCAAGTAAATTAGATATTTGAAGTTCACAAAATAGTATTGATGCTCAAAAAAAATTGAAAAATATGCTTGAGAGTCTTAGAGGTCAAACTAACGATCTTCTTAAAGAAATTAATCAATATTATCAACTTGATCCTACTATTTATTTATCAACTCTTGATACTAATACTGATTCTATTAATATCCCTTCAACTGATGAAATCCATCCAGAATCACAAGAAACATCACAACCAATAATTCCTATTGTTAATAAAATTGATACGAATAAAACTTGTAACATAAAAGGGAATATTTCCTATACAAATGGAGAGAAAATCTATCACATGTCATGATGTTCTCATTATGCAGATACGGTTATTAACACCGAATATGGAGAAAGATGGTTTTGTAGTGAACAAGAGGCAAGAGATGCTTGATGGAGAAAATGTAAAGAATAGTAAAAGTCTGATTTCTCTTCGGAGAGTCAGATTTTTAAAAAATATTTGCATTTTCAAAAAAAATCTTTATATTTCTTATTGTAATATTTTATTATTACTTTGAGAAATGAATTTTATAGAATTTTCCAAAAATCGAGAAAATTATCCCTGTTTCTCTTTGCAAGAGATTCAACTTTTTGATACTAAATTTCTGCGTTGAAATCTCAAAAATCGATATCAAAAAGACTATTTAGATCATCTATGTAAAGGACGATATACTTTAAAAAAAACTGAAAAATCAGAGGAAATGCTCTATACTATTAGTAATAAAATCTATCAACCAAGTTATATCAGTATGGAATCTGCTTTGAGATATTATGATCTTATCCCAGAATGAGTCTTTGTTACTACAGCATGTTCGACCAAAAAAACTCAAACATTAGAAGGTGACAGAGGTACTTTTTATTATTATCATTTGAAACCTGAATTGTTTTGGGGATATACGATACAAAAAAGAAGAAATCTGACTTTTTATCTTGCAACTATTGAAAAAACTGTGTGTGATTTCTTTTACTTGAAAAAACAATTGACAAAAACAGATTTTTCAGAGTTGAGATTTGATGTCGATCATTTACGACAACTTACTACCAAAGAAAAACTTCTTGAATGTGCAAAAAAATTTTGAAATCAAAGAGTTCTTCATTTAGTATCAGATTTTATTTCCTTTTTTTAAAAAACGATGTTAGCTTTATCGGAAATTATGCAATATTATTCTCCCAAAATACAACAATTTCCAAGAGGAATTTTAAGAGAGTATTTACAATATTTGATTCTTCAAACTATTTTTTCTCATACATATGCTTCTAAACTTTGTTTTATTTGATGAACTGCATTGAGAATTGGATATGATTCACAAAGATTTTCAGAAGATCTTGATTTTGATAATCGAGGTTTAACAGAACAAGAATTTGAATCTATTACTCACGAGATTGAAACAATGTTAAAATTAGAATGATATGAAGTTGAAATCCAACATCTTTATAAATGAGCTTTTCATTGTCATATAAAACTTCCAAAATTGCTTTTTTACAACCATCTTTCTTCTATGCAAACGGAGAAATTGACAATTAAAATTGATACCGTTTCACAAGGTTTTCATTATCAACCTCAAAAAAAATTTATTCAAAAATTTGGGATTTTTTTTCCCTTATTAATAGCTTCTGAATCGGTTCTTTTAAGTATGAAATTGAATGCTTTTTTTTCGAGAGTTAAAGGAAGAGATCTTTTTGATATTTTGTATCTTTTAGAAAGAACAAAGAGTCCTCATTGGGGTATTTTGCAACAATCTTTGCATATTGATAATGTAGAAACATTAAAACAAAGAATAAAAATCAGACTTTCTGAATTAGATTTACTCCAATTACAAAAAGATGTAACTCCTTTTCTCTTTGATAGCCATAATACCTCTGTTGAATTCTTTTGAGAATTGATAGACAATATCGACTTTGAATAATTACTTTCACCCCTTTAATAATTTTTCCAAGGCATTTGCATTCAGAATCGTATTTGACACAAATTTTCCTTGATAGAAATTCGCTCGATTATTGAATACGCAAGGGGCATTTTTTGCTTTTTCTAAACTGTCGATTTTGATGAAATTCAGATTTATCTTCTTTTCTTTTGCATAATCAGATAATTCTTTAACTTCGTACTCCACATAAGGACATTCATTCGTATAAAAGATCGTAAAATTCTGATCTTCTATCTCCATTTTCCTTGCATTTTCGTTGAATGTCGGAGTTTCTGCGTTGTCGAATGATAAAGCTAAGAGCTCATAATCTGCGATACTATCTACTACCTTAAATCCAAAATGTTCAAAAAATTTTTTTTCTCCAAGGAAAGGCTTTTTCTTCTTAGACACCAAGGTACAAATTCCACTCATTTTCTTTTCTTTCGCATCATTGATCGCATATTCAAGCAACTCTTTTCCAATTCCTTTCCCTTTGAAACTTCATGCCACTCGTAGACAATAAATATATTCATAATTCTTTCAACTGATAGGGACTCGTGCGGTTTCGATAGGTTCATATTCGATGAAGATTTTCCCTCTGTCGTTAAGTTTTCTAAAGACATGTCCATCTTTCAATTTTGCTTTGATTCGTTCTTTTTTCTTATCGACTCCACATTGATGTTTCGGATCTCCAATCGCACAGCAAAGATGTTCTTGATCGATATTTTCTGCAGTGAGGTTAATGTATTCGTGCATTTTGTTTTGTTAAGAATATAAAAAGTTTTTAATCTGATTTTTTACTGTTTCTAAATCTGAAGAAGTTAATATCGGGATTAAACTGTTGATTTCCTCGATCGATTTATCCCACCATTTAAATTCTTCCAACAAACTAATCAACTCGTCATCAAATCTTTTTCTAATGAGTTTTATCGGATTTCATGCAACAATTGTATAAGGTTCAACATTTTTTGAAACAACACTATTTGCTCCAATGATTGCTCAATTTCAAATATGAATTCATGGTAAAATGGTCGTATTTTGTCCAATCCAAACATCGTTTCCTATTACCGTATCTCATTTTAAGGGTAAATCGTTTAAAGAGGGAGGAGTTTGTTCTCGTCATTCCAAAGTATAGAATGGAAAGGTTGAAATAGCATTCATTTGATGATTTGCTCCATTCATAACAAATTCCACTCAAGCTCAGATTTGGCAAAATTTTCCAATAATGAGCTTATCATGATTCCGTTCATAATGATGCGTTACATGACTTTCAAATTCACTATCAGCAAGATAAGTAAAATCCCCAACAAGAATATTTTTTTTGGTTATCGTTGGTTTTACGTATATTTCTTTATCATATCATGTGATAGGATGAATGGTGTTTGGATCAGGAGTTTTTCAATCTTTCATAAGGTAAAAGTAACGATTAAACTATTATCAGATTAAAAAAATGAAACAAAATCACAACAGAAAAATTTACAATTGTAAATCATTTGATTTTTTGACAAAAATAAATACCCTATTGTTAATTTATAAAGAATAAAAATAATTATGTTAGTTTTTATTGATGAAGCTTGAGACACTGGATTTCAATTTGATAAACATTCAAGTCAATTTTTTACTATTTGAATGGTTGTTTTTAATGAATATGAAGAAGCTGCAAATTGTGATCAAAGAATTCAATTATTAAAAAAAGAACTATGATTACATGAAGGATATGAATTTCATTATAAAAAAGATTCAGATCATATTAAAGCGTCTTTTTTTACAGCAGTAGCACCTTATGATTTTTTCTATTATGGAATTGTCATCAATAAAACCTTATTATCTTCTGAAAATTTCCCAATTCAAGAATCGTTTTATAAATATGTTTGTTCCCTCATTTTTGAAAATGCTAAAGAAAAACTTAATCATGCAATAGTAATTATTGATGGAAGTTATAGTAAAGATTTCGAACAAAATTTTCAAAGATACCTTAAAAAGAAATTTAATACCAATTCCGAATATAAAATCCAAAAGGTAAAAATGCAGGATTCAAGAAAGAATAATTTATTACAATTAGCGGATTATATAGCTTCAGGACTCAATCGTGAATATATTTGAAAAAGAAACTCTTTTTTACAAATCATTAAACATAGAGAAATCCATGTGCAATTTTTGCCAAAAGAAAAACCTACACCTATCTCCTAAGAGAAAGCTGAGAGCTAAACTCTACCTTTTCGGTGCAGATTCAATTCCGTATACTATAATAATGAATTTTTTATAGAAATCAAGTTTTTTAGGCGAAAAATGATCAAAAAGATAAAAAATCTGAATCTTTATCGTGTGATTTGTAGGGACGACGGTTTGCCTCGTCCTTTTAAGATTATAAAAACAGAATCCCTCTATTCTCTATTTTTTCTTGGTTAATGTTTTCTTTTCTCTTGATCTTAAAGATTTTTGTTTTTCAGTTAAACGATTAAAATCGGTCAAAACATTTTCTCATGTCGCTTTTTCAATAGAATCTTTCGTATCTTTCACGATCTCTACCGATTTCGTTACACAAGGAGCAATTTCATTAAAACCTTGTGCATTTTGTTTTTGTATCAGATTTTTTGATGTTTCTTCTGTAAGTTCTGTAAGTAGTAATTCTGTTTTGTTCATATGATCTCTTGGATTATCATGTTTTCAAAGTCATTTTTTGTTTCTAATTCCATCAGCATTAGTTCCAAAAATTCCATATCATAAATTCGTTAAAATTCCGTATTCCATTCCAATAATTCCTCTATTTTGATATTCATCAGTAAGGTCATTTCTTGTTTCGATAGAACTTAATCTTCTCTTTATTTCACTATCAGTCATTCCTTTCTTTTTATAATTCTCAATCGCTCTCATTCTTGCTCTTACGATTCATAATTCAGGATCATTAGTTTCTTCTATTCTTTCATTTCAAAGCGAAGCAAGTCGTTGTTTAAAAGGTTCAGCATTAGGACTTGGAATAGATTGAATAATACGAAGGAGTGTTTTTGTATTTGCAGTATCTGTAGGATATCTTTTCCCATCAGGAGCTAAAAGTTTCAGCTTGTGACATTTTGTCACGACCTCGCTTCATTCCTCAGATAATCTCTGTTTTAATTTTCTTCGATATCATCATTTATCTTCTGATTGGCTTCATGTCAGAATTTTTACAACATCAACAACAGAAAAATATCGTTCCTCATTATACCATTCTCTCCTTACTTGTTCGTCATTAAAAAGCAAAATATCATCTTGATTTATATTCATCCCAACATTCATAAAAATAAAATTTTCTTCATTATACGAACCCATTTTCTTTTGTCAAATATTTTTTAGATAAAAATAATAAAAAATCTGAATCTTCTCCATGTGATCCGTAGGGACGTAAATAATAAAACCTCACCCTAACCCTCTCCTTAGTAAGGAGAGGGAAATCACGAAGTGATGGGAGAGGTTAATATACCCATGATCCGTAGCTCCGACATTTTCCCTTGTCCTTTTTAATTGATTATTTTTTGATTTGTTGGTTGATTTTAAAAAAGAAAGGGCAAGCCCTTTCCCTACCTGTTTTTATTACTTGTGATTGTGTGATTTGTAGGGACAACGGATTGACAATAATGGGGAACTACAATCGAAAAAACTTGATTTCTGTAAAAAATTTCTTATACTATAACTAACAAAGTAAATCCTTATACACCGGTTGCCGTAGGTAACCCCGCTGAGTTGTGTATAAGGTTTTTGTTTTTTAATGTCAAAAAGGATAAAATTTTCAATATTCTTCCTCTAAAAGAAAAACTTCTTTGATAAGATTATAGAGTTCTGTATTACAAAATTCATACTTATGAAACAAAGCGAGAGCAAAAGAATCTACTAATTGTAATCCTTTTTCTTGTTGTGGATATCTTAAAAAAATTTCAATGTCTAAAAGACTATCCATAACATAATGAATTTGATTAATAAATTGTTGATTTAGAAATTTATTGGTTTCTTTACGAGCAGCAAATAACTGTATTTTCTCTCATTTCAGAATAAGCGATTTTTCGATACAAGATTTTAATAATTTGATAGTCATATTATTATATAATAAGTGAGGATCTTTACTAATTCCATACATATTTGTCTTATTAAGATAACAAGCGACAATTCTTATATCTTTTCCTTTTGCATATTCTAAAATTTTTACTCTTGATTCATGAAGCTCATTCGTTGCATGAAATACCCCTCCTTTATGTTTAATTCATTTTTTCAACATTCGTTTAAAGGTCTTTTTCAAAATTTGTTCAGAAATATTAGGATTCTTGGTTAAAAGAAAAACGATGAAAAAATATTTTGAATTTCCTTGCTTTCCATATTCTCATTGATTTCCTGTTTCATCCATGTAACAATATCGCATATTCATTTATATTATTTTTAAAGTCGTGGTATAGTTTAATAAAAATTGTCAAAAAATCAAATGATTAATATTTGTAGCTCCGACATTTTTCCTCGTCCTTTGTATGATTGATTATTTATTAGTTTGTTTTAATAGGAAAGGGCAAGCCCTTTCCCTACCTGTTTTTTTTTATTTGTTATCGTGTGATTTGTAGGGACGACGGATTACCTCGTCCTTTTATTTAATGATTTTGTAATATGATAAAAATTATTTAGTAGTAGTTTACAAAATTAATACATTTATCATGTCGCAAAATAGATTTATAAATGTCGCAAAAAAATATAGATAAAGATTCTGATTTCTTTATTTTTTTCTTATATATTAAAAAAATGTCGCAAAAATAAATTGAAAATGTCGCAAAAAAGCAACAATTCTCTTCTATGAGCAGAATAATCTTTTTTACTTTAAACAATTATTCATTAAACAAGTAGAGAATGCCGTAAAATCTTTCTTTATATGAGCACACCAACAAATTATTAATCAATAAAAATCTGAGCAAAATCCCGGAAATTAAAAGAGAATTTTTGAGAATAGACTAAAAGACAACAGTTTATTTTCCCTTCTTTTTACAAATCATGTTTCCCTTTTTCAAAAAGAGACACAGCGAAGCCGAGGGGATTTTTATTCTCTTTGAAAAAGCCTCAGAATATACAGATAATCTGTAGCTCCGACATTTTCCCTTGTCCTTTTTAATTGATTATTTTTTGATTTATTGGTTGATTTTAAAAAGGAAAGGGCAAGCCTTTTCCCTACCTGTTTTTATTGTTTTTTATCGTGTGATTTGTAGGGACGACGGCTTGCCTCGTCCTGTTTAAATTCTGTTTGATTTTTATGAATAGATAGGTATAAAGAAAATGCCACACAGTACTTTCTGTTTTTTGAAACAATTTTTTTATGTAAATAGACGGTTTGCATTTTGCACTTAATCGTCTATAAAAAGATTGTTTAAGCAGAAAGGTGTGGCAACCTGTGAAATGTAAATCGTCTCTTTATGATGATCTGCATGGAAGGGTTGCTTTACACCTTTTCTTTTTTTAATATGCATATCTTTTTTAAAAAATCCGATTTAGCATGGAATAAATTTTCTCATATTGATGAAAATTCTTCCAATGAGGAAATTGTTCAAGAAATTCAATCTTTTTATCTTCAATGATGATGTTCTGTAAAGGTAGAAATTGAGGACGACACAATTCATATCTATTTCGATGAAAATAGTACGAACATTACTGAAAATGAAATTAATAGTATTTGAAAATTAGTTCAAAGATGAGAATTTGAAAGAGCAAGAAAAAAATTAACAGAAATGATAAAACAAGATCCAACGAATTCTGATCTTTATAGATTATATGGACAAACTTTATCAGATGAATGAAAACGAGATGAAGCAGAAAAATGGTTAATTAATTGTTTAAAATATAATCCCGATAATACTCGATGATTGGTAATGTTAGGAAATATTTATAATTACCAATGACAAAAAGAATTAGCAAAAACACTATATCAAAGAGCTTTAACGAAAAATGATTCCGATATTTATGCTTTGTCTAATTATGGTTCTCTTTGTTTAGAGTTAGAAGATTTTGCAGAAGCAAGAAAAGTTTTAAAAAAGGCTTTAAATCTGGATCCAGAATATTGGATTACTCAGTATTCTTTGGGAGTGCTTGAATTTAAAGAATGAAATGAATTAAAAGCTTTTGATTTTGCTTTAAAAGCTCGAAAATATGTTGATAAAAACAATCCTAAAACTCAATCTATTATGAAATTATTGATCAATATTTCAGTTGCTCAAGATGAAAAATTGAATATTGAGGCATTATATAAGCCATTAATCGAAGAATTAGAAAATAATTTAGGGAAAAAGATTCTTTTTCAAAGGGATGATGGGATTAAAAGTTTAGCAAAAGTTAAAATCGCAGAAAATTATGGGATGAATGAACATTTAGTTTTGTTCAATCCTAAAAATCATGGATATAAATATTCTATTATGCATGAATTAACTCATCTTAAGATGGTCGCCGAAGCAAGAAAACTTGGGAAAAATAAAACGGTGTATTCTTCACGACAACAAAAAGAATCACTTATCAATACGATGAGATTAAATAGTAAAAATGTTCAATTAATGGGGAAATACTTTGATTCTTGGACTGATAGTATTTTGACTCAGATTTATAATTCTCCTTTAGATTTATTAGTTGAAAACTATTTATATTCCACTTATGAAGAATTAAGACCTTCTCAATTTATGTTTCAAATGGGATTGATTTTACAAGGGATCGAAGTAGCTCAAGATACAGAAACGAAAAAGAAAGTTCCTAGTATTATTTTTGATTCTAATGTCATTATGAATTCGATTTTGGCACAACAAATAAAAGATTTATATGGAATTGATAAAACTCGAGATTTTGGACACCAAGATTTAGTAAGAATTGGTAAAAAATTATATGATAAATTTGATGCACAGAAAGATTCAATGAATCCATGAGATGAATACGAATTAATAAAAATACGAAGTGAAAAACTTTGATTTTTGCAATATATAACCATCGAAGATGAAGACCTTAATCAGACAAAAAAATCACAAGAAAATACTTTTCAAGAAGATTCTCTTGAGGAGATTCAAACAAAAGTAAAAGAAATAAAAGCTGACTCTAGTGATATTAATATGGCGGTTGTCATGTATTGTCTAGCTGCTATTCGTTTTTTTAGAACAAAAACACAAAAAGAAATCGAAATGATTGCATATGAATTGGCAGTAAAAGGAGGAGAAGGAATTAAGTATGGAGAAGACAGTAAGTATCATCTTAATACTATTCCATGAAAAACATTTACATGATATGAGTTTCTATCTTATATGTATGTCGCTTGGCAAATTTTAAAACCAGAAGCAGATTTAGGATTAGATTATCATAAAGAATATGAATTAGCTCAACAACTCGATGGTCAAGGATAATTTTATTTTTTAATGTCGTTACAATGAATTATGAAAAAATCAAAGAAGCAATTTTAGCATTTAGAGATGAAAGAGATTGGAAACAGTTTCATAATCCTAAAGATTTAGCCGCTGCAATCGCGATTGAGGCTTGAGAATTACAAGAATTATTTCTTCGAAAATCTCAAGAAAAATCTTATGAAATAGGAAGAAATGATCCTAAAGTAAAAGAAGAATTTGCTGATATTTTTAATTTTATGGTATTATTAGCAGAAGAATGTGATATTGATATTGAAAAAGAGGTATTAGCAAAGATAGAAAAAAATAATCAGAAATATTCAGTCGAAAAATCTAAAGGTAAAAGTGATAAATATAATAAACTTTAAATTCTTAACATTAATAAATGCTTGTTTATGAAGGAACAAAAATAAACTTTTGTGAAGATGTTAGGTTAAATAGGATTTCTGATATGATTTTAAACAAATTCAGGGAGCTTTGAATGAATTGATGATGAAATGCTGAATATTATTCATGGCAAAATTCTATGCAATTTATGAAAAATATTCTTGATGATAACTATTTCCCATGAGATATTGATATAGCAATTGAATATCAGATACCAAGAACTTCTAAAAGAGTTGATTTTATGATTAGTTGAAGTGATGAATCATGAAAAGATAATGTTGTAATAATTGAATTAAAACAATGGCAGAAAGCAGAAAAAGTGTGAGATGAAATGATGCATAGTGTTAAAACTTTTACAGGTTGATGAGAAAGAATAGTATCTCATCCTTCTTATCAAGCCTATTCTTATTCAGTATTTGTTAAAAATGCTTCTGATGAAGTAGAAAAAAATAATATTTGAATTATTCCTTGTGCATATTTACATAATTATGATGAAAAGTACATAAATCAGATCAACGATTATATATATAAAATTTGGTATGATGAAGCTCCTTTTTTTATAAAATCTCAAACTGAAGATATAACAAATTTTATAAAGAAATATATTTCTAAAAAGTCTTCTCATTGAGATCTTTTGTATAAAATAGATCATTGAAGAATTAAACCATCAAAGGCATTACAAGATTGTTTGGTTTCATTAATGGAATGAAATGAAGAATTTATATTATTAGATGATCAGGTTGTAGCATTTGATATGTGTAAACAGATTATGTTGCAATGTCAAAAAGATAGAAAAAAAAGAATATTAATTATCCAATGATGACCTTGAACTTGAAAATCAGTCTTGGCAATAAACTTATTAAAAGAATTTTTGACTAATAATATTAATGTAGCATATGTTACAAAAAATAGTGCTCCAAGAGAGGCTTATTTAAAAAAATTATCTAAATTAAGGTTAAAAGACGAAGTTAATATTAAATCTTTATTTAGATCTCCATTTGGTTTATCTAATTCTACTTCAAATTTTTATGATTGTTTAATTATAGATGAGGCTCATAGATTAGTTAAACAAATGTATAGAGATTATAATTGAGAAAACCAAGTCAAAGAATGTATCAATGCCTCATTATTTACTATCTTTTTGATTGATGAAAATCAAAGAGTTACAACAAAAGATATTTGATCCATTGATGAAATAAAAAATTGGGCAAATGTTTTTGAATGTCAAGTTAGAGAAACGGAACTTGTTTCACAATTTAGATGTAATTGAAGTGATTGATATATACAGTTAATCAATAATATTTTACAATTATGAGAATATGTAGATATAAACTATAGTGATTTAAATTTTGATATTAAGATTTTTGATGATCCAAACGAACTGCGTGAAGCATTAAGATTAAAAAATACGGAAAATAAAGCAAGAATGGTTGCATGATATTGTTATGATTGGAATGTTAAAAATAAAAGATGAGAATGGGATATTGAATTAGAAAATTGATTTAAGGCGAAATGGAACTTAGAAGGAGATAAAATATGGGCAATAAATTCTCAATCTTTTGAAGAAGTTTGATGTATTCATACAACACAATGACTAGAATTTGATTATGTATGAGTTTTTATTTGAAAAGATTTACTGTATGATAAAAATACGTGAACAATAAAAACGAATAAAGATGCAATATCTAAAGATGATAATTCATCATGAATTAGGAAAAAATCAACAAGTAACGAATTAGCAGAATATTTAATTAAAAATACCTATAAAACTTTATTAACTAGGTGACAAAAATGATGTTATATATATTGTGAAGATAAAGCAACAAGAGAATATTTTAAAAAGATGATTCAATAAAAAATGTAGGGACGACGGCTTGCCTCGTCCTTTTCTATCTATCATCGTTTTTTGATTTTTAAAAAAAAAGAACAAGTCCTTTCCCTACCTGTTCTTTATAATTCTTACTTCTTTTTTTCTCACAATACACACCACCTCATGAAGGGAATACGACGGATCAATTCATAAAGAAGGGGGGATAACGTGAAAACAGCAACAGTCAAAATCGCATATATTGCCAATGGAGTCAATGAGGTGTATCTTCTCATCATATATCCAAGTGTTGCAATAACCAGATAATGAATGACATAGATTCCGAAACTTGAACGAGTCATATACTGTGAAAATTTGTTGGTTTTGTCGAAACGAGCATGAAACCATCCCATCAGAGCAAGACATGATACCCAACCATAAAGACAACATCACCAACTACTAAGATATTGAGGGCTTGAATTATCTTGTCCCCAAGTCGTGATGATGAGGATACTCCCTGAAATCACCGCACAAACCAAGAGAGGAATCCAGATTTTTTTTACTTTTTCTTGTACTTTATCATGAGAGAAGACAAAGTATCCAAGCAAGAAAACGATTCAGTAGAAGATTGGCTTGTATAGATTGAGTAATCCTACAAAGGGATTGGTTAAATCTGTGATGAGGGTCTGTTCCCCAAGTCGGAAGAAGATTCCCAATAAAATGATTACTACAATGTTTGCTTTCCCGCATCGTTTCCAGAATTTATCTTTGATATCGATTTTCCTTATGATGAGCAACACTAAACACAATACCCATAAAAGTTGGATAAACCATAAAGGTCAAGTTCCACTCAGAGCCCAGAGGAAGTATTTTACGATTCATGGGAGTCCGAAGGTTAAGTCGGTTCCTTGTACTACGGATGAGACTTGCGTATTGAAATATCCTGTCATCCATTGAAAGACAAAAAGCCCAATGGTAGCAGGTACTAATAATTTGCGAGTACGAGATTTGAACCATTCTTTACCGGAATGTTTTTGTAAAGAGTATCTGGCACTGATTCCAGCTAATAAGAAAAGTAAGGGCATAAATCGCGGATACAGAATGTACATGATGATATCTTGATATTGTTGTACTTCTGGAAAGGTTCCGAATCCTCCCATTCCACCGAACACTCCTTTATTATTGAAGAAATAAATGACATGGTAGAGGAGAACAGATAATACGGTTACTCGGCGAAGATTATCAATCCAATGTTTTCTCATAGTTGTTAGTTAGAAAATAATTTATTTGTCAATTTTTCAATAGCATCAGCTTTGACTAAGGCTGTTTACTTCAAATATCTCCCTTACTTCCTAGGGATATATTTCTTATATTTTTAAAAAATGGGAAATCAAGAGAGAAAAAAAGAAAAAATCTGACCGTTATCGATGAGTCAGATTTCTTTTTATTTTTGAAAAGTAATTTTTTTTGTGCTGAAGGTTGAAATAGTACCATTTCCTGCAAGTTGATATTTTTGTTTGATACAGGCGATTGCTTGTTGCATGGTACTGATTCCTTGGGTATCTGGTAAAAGAATTCCTGTCTTTCCATCTTGCATTGAAGTGAGAATCACTCCATTTTCTTTTGGAGACAGCTGGAGAAAGAGATTGATATCTTGTTGGGGAGTGATCTTTGTTACAAAATCAAAGACAATGCCTGCAATATTATTTTCGTGGATTTTTAACATTCCATTGTAAAATAAGGTGAGGAGGTCTTCGAGGTTTTTGTCTGTTTCAAGGACTCAGTTTGAGATGATTCCTTTTCCAGTTTTATCAAATGCTGAGAAAAAGAGTCCTATACAGTCTTTAGGACCAAACGTTTTAAAAATCAGATTTTTAATCTCTTGTAACATTGAAATAATGGTGATAAGGTAAAAGTGTTTTTATTCTTTTTCGATTTTCTTTTTGATCAAGAGGTAGATTTCGAAAAGAAAACAACTGATCGCAAGAAGAATTCCTATCTCTGATCGAGTGGAAGTTTCAAGAGGGATAAGTGCAAAAATCTCTGCAAGAGCTGGAATATAGAGGAGAATGATACTCAAAAGCATTGCTCCAAAAATAGAGATGAAAATCCATTTATTGGAGAAAAATTTAACTCCGTAGTCTTGTCTTACGATTCGTACCGTGATGAATTCCAACATAATGAGGAGGACAAAGGTTCCTGTTCTTGCGAGTTCAAGATTTTCTGCTTGGTGGTGCATGAAGAAATAACTACAAATTCCTGTAATGATCAAGGAAATAATGACAATATTTCGAATCATTGGTCCATCGAGCATTTTGGATCAGATTTTTCTTGGCTTTTTTTTCATAATATTCTCATCATATGGATCAACTCCAAGTGCTAATGCTGGAAAACCATCACTTACAAGATTTACTCGGAGAATTTGGATTGCGATGAGAGGGAGGGGAAGTTTGAAAATGATACTGAGGAAAATAATAAAGATCTCCGCAAAATTACTTGCAAGCATGACATTGATAAATTTTCTGATATTATTGTAAATTCCTCTTCCTTCTTCGATCGCATGGACAATCGTGGTAAAATTATCATCAAGCAGTACCATATCACTTGCTTCTTTAGCTACTTCGGTTCCGGTAATTCCCATGGAAATTCCGATATTCGCATGTTTTAAAGCAGGAGCATCATTGACTCCGTCTCCGGTCATGGCTACGACATTTCCTTTTTGTTGGAGAAATTTGACGATTCTCTGTTTATGTTGAGGAGAAACTCTGGCAAAGATTCAGATTTTTGAAATTTCTTTTTTTAACTCGGTATCTGACATCTTATCGAGTTCTTCTCCGGTTTTCGCTTCGCCTTCGATTCCGAGTTCTTCGGCAATGGCTTTTGCGGTGATTTTATTATCTCCGGTGATCATAATGACTCTGATTCAAGCCTCTTTACAAGTTTGAACCGCATCTTTCACTTCGAGCCTTGGAGGATCGATCATTGCTTGAAGTCCCACGAAAATCAAATTGTCTTCTGATTTTTCGGTAGTGCTCGTGATTTCTTTATATGCGAATCCAAGCACTCTCAAAGCATTTTCTGCAAATTCTTGGTTTTGTTTTTGGATTGTTTTTTTATCGGTTTCGGTGAGGGGAGTGATTGTTCCGTCTTTTAAGATGAAATCACAGTTTTTCAAAATCTCTTCAGGAGCACCTTTTACGAGAAGATAGTCAGACTTTTTTTCTTTTATCACGACACTCATCAATTTTCTTTCTGAATCGAAAGGATTTTCATCAAGTTTTTCAATGTTTTCTCGTTCTGCTTTCTTGTGGTGATATTTTTCTCCACTTACGAGGAGTGCTACTTCCGTTGGATCACCGATAGGCTCGTGCTTTTCGCTAAGTTTCGAAGTGTTGCAAAGAACTCCGATTTTGAAAAGCCATTCGAGGTTTGGACTTTCTTCCGTCAATTCGTTCCCTTTTTTCACTTTATATCCGATTCCTTTGAGTTCGTAAATGGTTTCATTGGTATAGGCTTTTACAACGGTCATTTCATTTTGGGTGAGAGTTCCGGTTTTATCGGTACAAACGATATTAACTGCTCCGAGAGTCTCGACACTTCCGAGTTTTTTGATCAAACTTTGTTTTTTGAGGAGTTTCTTTACTCCGATTCCGAGTGCGATGGTTACCACAGCAGGAAGTCCTTCTGGAATAGCTGCAACAGAAAGCGCAATTGCTGTCAAAAATGCTTCTTTCATATCGGTATCAAGCCACAATACATTGACCAGAAAGATAATTCCACAGATGATGAGAATAATAATACCCAGCCATTTACTCAAACTATCGAGGTCTTCTTGGAGTTTCGTTTGTTTCTCAGGAGCTTCTTGGATCATTCATGCGATTTTCCCAATTTCAGTATCCATTCCGATCGCAGTTACGATCGCTTTCCCTGTTCCTTTGGTGATATTTGTTCCAGAAAAAAGCATATTAGTCTGATCTCCGACTCCGCATTCTTTTTCTTTTGGGGCAGTATCTTTTACGACGGGTAAGGATTCTCCGGTGAGGATTCCTTCTGAAGTCTCAAGGTTATGCACTTCGAAAAGACGAGCATCTGCTCCGACTCTGTCTCCTGCTTCAAGGAGCATGATATCTCCGATCGTTAATTCTTCTGAATCGATCAACATTTCTTTTCCTTTTCTGAGAACTCTGGTTTTTACGGTTGCCATTTTTTTGAGGTTTTCGATCGCTTTTTCGGCATTGTATTCTTGAATGAAACCGAGAATCGCATTCGCTATCACAATGATGAGAATTACGATGGCATCACTGTATTCTCCTACAGCAAAGGAAATAATCGTAGAAACGAGAAGAATTCCAATAAGGAAACTTTTAAATTGATCGAAAAAGACTTTCCAGGGAGAGAGTGTTTTTTCTTGTTTCAAAATATTTTTTCCATAGAGAGTCAGATTTTTCTCTCTTTGTTCTTCTGTAAGTCCGTATTCTTTTGAAGTATTTAGTTCTCCAAAAAGTTGTTCTGTTTTTTGTTGGTAAGGTTGCATTTGTTTTTATTAAAAGGTAAAATGGTGAGGAGAGATTAAGGACTTGGCGGATTATCATCACCATCATCGTCATTGTTGTTTGGATTGTTAGGTTGATTATTTTCAGTATGATTGAGGTTATATCATGCTCAGTATTTATATTTCCATTTAATTTTTCTAAGTCTACTTTCGTTACTCTTTAAAATATCTGTGAAAGCTTTTTCACTGAGTGCAGGTTTGTTTCCTTCTATAAAAATATTTTTATTATTTATAATTTTTTTTGCAAAGGTTTTGATTACTTCTTCGTATTTTGCTGGTGGATCATCGTAGTTATTGAGAATACTTCAGAGAAAATATTCCTCTAGGAGCTCTTGAGTGATATTATTCATTAAGAGTACTTGTTCTACTTGGTCTTTATCCATTCCAAAAAAGGTAATAAATCTGCTGAAAATATGTGTGAGTCCTTCCTTTGTATTATCAAAACTTTCAATATCTTTGATTACATTGTTCCATAGCATTTCAGCATCTGGCATTTTAGTGAAATCTCCTTTGGAATATTTTTTGAGTTCAGAAATGATTCCTAAGTTACTATTTAATCATCGATGGATTGCAATATCTCTATTTTCTCTTACTTCTTGATCGGTAGACAAATCATCGGTTTTTTGGAGCTCAGTTTTTAATTTTTGAATATTATTGTCCCAATTGGTAAGAATAAGTTCTTTTTTACAAAAATCTTCAAATTTTTCTCGATTCCCCATTGAAAATCGTTCTTGAGTTTTGTTGATGATTGTGGCGATATCTCTCGGCTCTTTTTTCATTGCATCTTCAATCTCTTTTATGACTGTTGTAGATGCTGGATCGTTCCTACTGATATGCTCTAAACAATCGAGAATAATTCTTTCGAAATTCATATCTTCGATGACAAGTCCTGGTGGAAAACTGTAAGCTCTCGCCATTTGGATGATAAAGTCTTTTTCTTTTTTTCCACAATATTGATTGATTTTCCCACTAAGTAAGAGTGCTGTAAACATTGCTTGACTGTCTTTATGTTGTTTACTTGTTTTTACGAGAGTGAGCATCTTTTTGAGTTGTGGTACTGCTGTAGGAAATCTTCCGTCTTTTAATCTTTTTTCACATTCTTCTTTTGCTACGGAAAAACAAGTATGTTTTGTGTCTTCAAATTCTTTTGCATATCCTGAGGTTGTATAACTTGCTTGATAAGCACTATCAAGTTCTTTTGCATAGGATCTTGGAAGTCCTTTGTAATTTTCTAATCCAGAGAAATATTCTCTTTCATCTCCATTGATGGTATTACAGATAAATTCAACTTCTGATCTTGCTAAAAGATTTCGGAGTAATTTTTTATCTCCACTTCCTTGATTGATTTGATTGATCAGTTTTTGTTTGTCAGCGAGATATTTTTGTCTTGCATCTTCTCCGAGTAAGATTTTAACCCAAACTCCTTGTCCGTCCAATTGGGGCATTCCATGATAGAGAGTCCCTCTTTTTTTGAGTTGAGCAAGTAAAACCGCTGCAGTTGCTCTGTATTTTTTTGAAGTTGGATCATTATAAAGTTGTACAATATCGTCCATTGTAGCTTGTTTAGGATCTTTTCAGCCACATAAAGCAGGGAGGACAGGACTATCTCCGAAGGGACTGAGATAGTTGTTTGCTTTTAAAATATTGTCTTTATAATTATCGTCTTCTTCCATGATTTTAAGATATTCATTGATCTTATTCATGACTCCTTTATCTCCCTCGATTTTTTGTTTTGTAGCTTCTTCTTTTGCTCGATCTTTTACACTTGAGAAAATCCCTCGTTTACTCAATTTTCCGTATAAATTAAATCCATCTGGATCTAACATCCAATCATTGAAATCATCCTCATTTTTTTTGTCTTTTGCATCAATTGCATCAGTAATTTTTTTCCATGCTCCAGAGATTCCTTTTGTTACAGCATTTCGGCTAAATCGTTGAATTTCGCTTGGCATACTCTGTTTATATTTTAAGGATGCTTGTTTTGTCTCTTCTGCAATGGTTTCTGCTGCTTCTTTTTTGATAGGTTGGATTTGTTTATTTTTAAGAAAGAGAAAAAACTGATCGTAATCCATGTCTTTTTCAAAACTGTGACCGTTTCCTTCTTCGTCTAGATATTCACTTTTGATGTTTACACCATCAGGAGTGTATGCTACTTCATAGGTAATGGGTTGCTTTCTGATTTTTGCCTCTTTTTCTTCTGCATCTGGAGGTAATTCGATATTCGCATCATCTGTTGCAGAAAAATAGGTGACAGGTTCATTTTCTCCTTTTCGGAGATATTGATTATCTTTTCGTTTAATGTCAGTAAAATTAGGAGCTTTTTTAGCTTTTTGGAGTTGGGCTAGATTCTCTTCACTCGAATCCCCTTTTGTTACGATAAAATCTTTTCGTCTATTGATGGTTTCTGGAGTTTTATTTAATTTTATCGTTCTTCCTTCCCACCCATCTCCCATCATCAGTTCACTTCCATTTACAACAACTTCAAAATCATTATCATTATCGGAGATAACTTCTGCTTTGATGTATTTCTTTCCATCAGTATCAGGAGGAAGATCGCTACTTCATGCTTCAATTCGGATCTTTGCTCCTCTTCAGAAATCGATTCCGTTTGCTTTTTCTTTTCGTAATTCATCAAACTTTTGTTTTAGTGTCTCTGGAGCTTCTGGATTTCCGTTTGGATCATTAGGGGTTGGTGCATTAGCCAAAATATTATTTTGTTGGTCTTCATAATTTCCATAGAGTTCGGGTTTTGTTATTTCTTCTTTTGGAGTATTTAACATTTGAAAAAGGGTAATGAGATCTTCGCAACTGAGATCGTTGATATTGATCTTTTGTGATTTTATTGCTTTTAATTCGTTTTGGAGATCGTTATCTTTAGTACTGATTTTAAAGTTAAAAGGGATCTGTTCTTTGGAAATTCAGATTTTTTTATTTTTTATATTCCAATGTCTTTGTAATTTGATAGTTTTTTCCCCTTCACAAGTGGGGATTTCGATTTCGCTTTTTTCGATATTGAGAAGATTTTTACAAAAAGTTTTAAAATCTGATTGCTGCTCTGGAGTTTTGAATGTTTGAGAAAATAACGTTGAATGGAGTAAATCTTCTGCAGTACTTTCGGCAATTTGAGTTAGAAGATTTTGGTTGTCTCTACATTCTTGTACTCGAGTCTTTTCTTTTCGGCTTTCTGTGAGAAATTTTTTGATTTGTTCTTGATTTTGTGGTAGTTGGAGATATTGATATTCTTGGATTCGAGTCCTTATTTGTTGAATGTTAGGATTGTCTTTATCTTCTTCCTCGGAGATTTTTTTTTGGAGGTCTTTTAATTTTTTTTGGAGTTCTTCAGGTTTTGCTGCTATTTCTTCTTCCAAAAGAGGATATTTACAGCCTTTGAGAAGGTGATAGTTATTATTGAAACTTCTTTCGAGAGGTGTTGTGAGTTGTTCTCTTATTTGATAGGAAAGTTCTTTTTCGTTTTGTTCTTTGTGAGAAAGTTGTAAAATGAGGAATTTTTTGAGGTCTTCAGAAGTACTTTCAAGCCCTTTTTCGAATTCTTCTGGAAAAATTTCGTTATTGGAGATTCTTGTTTCTTGGAAGGCTTTGAGTTTTTTGTATGCTTCTTCATCTTCTGTGAAATCTTTATCGTTCTCTGAAAAAGTAAGATAGGCTTGGTTGAGAAATTCTTTGAGGTTTGTTGTTGGTATTTCGTTGATTTTTTGGCTATTTACTTTTTGGCTATTTACTTTTTGTTTGATAACTTTGATGATTTGTTGTTCGGTTTTAGGAGAGAGGTTTTGTAGGGTTGCAATGTCTTTAATACTTAGAGAAAAATTGAGATCTTTCATTTGAAAATTTTTACATTCTTTGAGATTCTTTAGAAGTTCATTGAGAAGTACAAGCTTTTCTGCAGTCTCTGCTTGAATTGCCTTTCAGTCTCCTGTTTTTTGGAGTTTTTCGAGGATCCCTAAAATAGCTTGTTGTTGAACTTCATTTAGTTTATCAGAAAAAATCTTCCATTCTGGAAGTGTTGGGTTGTTTTCTTTATTTGTTAGTCCTGTACTCATCCCTCCTTTCTCTAAATAAAATTCCCTTAATTATATTGGTTTTAGTCAGACTTTTCCTCTTTTTCTTTCTTTTTAACTATTTTGGGTTTGACTTTTTGAAAATATGTTTTTTAGTGTTTTTAAAAAATCTCTCTTTTTTTGTTGAAATTGGATTGAAAATTCTTATAGTGGTTGTACTGGAAATTTTTTAATTTATGTGATATCTCATGAAAAAGTGAATGCATGCTAAGTATTTTAAAGGAGTAACAGTTACTTGTATCTGTGGAAATACTTTTACTGTAAATGCTACCGTTGAAGGACCTATCAAAGTTGAAACTTGTCCTCATTGTAATCCTTTTTTCAATAAAACTCAAAAAGTTGAAAAAGTAGCTCAAGGAACTATGGAAAAATATCTTGCAAAGGTGAAAAAAATGGAAAGTTTGAAAAAGGCTGCTTAGCTTTATTTATCCTTTACAATCTTCATGCTTAGAAAATATCTCCTTCAAAAATACATTGAACTTGAGGGAGTAGAAGAAATCTTAGGACATAGCTCATTTATTTATCTTCGTTGAGTAGTGTCTTATACGTTTCTTCTTTTTCTTGTTTATGTAGGATATAGTGTTTGGCATCAAGCGAACTCTGCGGAATTTATTAAATGGATTGCGGGAGTTTTATGATTGGTGCTCTTTTTTTGTTGGCTTTTTTCTTTTCTTAATCTTTATCTTGATTGTCTTCTTTTTACCAAAGGATCGATTATTGTTTTTTTGCGAGATGGATTATTGCAGTATCGTACAGAGATTTTTGATTGGAGTAGAATTTCTGTCGTTTCGTATCGTCAAGATTCTTTCTTGGACAAATTGTGTAATAAAGGAGATATTTTGATTCAACTTGGAGGGATTGATTTTACTTTTACTGATGTGCATTCTCCGAAGAAGGCGGTTGCGAGGATTCTTTTCCTCAAAAAGAGGTATGAGGAGGAACAAGGTTTGAAGATTGAACATGATTTGGCGAATGATAATAATAGGTTTGAAGTCTTGGTTAATACTTTGTGAGGAATTTTGCAAGAATATATGGATAAAAATGGACATTCAGGACAAGATGACGGATTTTAATATATTATAAGGAAACATGATTACAGAATTGCAGCATAGAAGTTTTTGAAAAAAAAAGAAAAGTCAGGCTGGTGTGAAGGTTTTTCTTTTCTTTTTAGTAGTGGTTTGTAGTATTATATTTTATCAGCTTTTTAGTGAGAAGCATTACTATTTTGAACCGTGAACAGAAGTTGTTCTTAAAAAAGGCGATTCTCTCGAGGTTTTTTATCAGAATTTTTCTTTTTTTGAAAAATTTTCTTTTAAATGGTATCTTAAAAAGAATCCTGAAGCTTTCTCTACTATTTTAGAGGGAACCTATCTTTTGAGTGGAGAATATTCGGCACAGTCTTTGCTTGAACATTTGAAGAAAGGTCCAGAATCTGAAATTATTAAGGTGAGAATTCTTGAATGATGGTCTATCTATGATATCGATGAATATTTAGCTTCTAAAGGATATTTACAAGCAGGGGAGTATGTTGCTTATGCAACGAATCCGGAAAAAATTTCTGCGCTTTCTGAGAGGTATGAATTTTTCGATAGTTCTGTAAAGAGTTTGGAAGGATTTTTATACCCAGATACGTATCATGTTGATGTAAAAGATGATTTTCTCAAAACGTTGGTTTCTATTCAGCTCAATACCTTCAAAAATAAGGTCTGGACTCCGTTACAATCAGATTTCTCTTCTTTTCAGCAGAAAACTCATCTTTCAGTTTATGAGGCAGTGATTTTGGCTTCTATTGTGGAAAAAGAGGAAAAAAATCCTGATAATAAACCGACGGTTGCAGGAATTTTCCTAAATAGAATTAGAAAAGGAATGTTGATTTGAGCTGATATTACTTTGTGTTATCAGTTTAAAAAGCCTTATTCGACTTGTACTCCTGCAGTAATTAGTAAAAATGTTTACGATACAAAAAATCCTTATAATACGAGGCAAGTTGCTTGATTGACTCCAACACCTATTGCAAATCCTTCAGAAAATACGATTCGTGCAGTTTTACAGATGAAATCTACTAATTATCTTTTTTATCTTCATGATAGTCAGGGAAATATTCATTATGCAGAAACGAATGAAGGACATGTAAAGAATAAGAATTTGTATTTGTAAGACATCTTTGTGATGTCTTTTTTATAATTGTATAATATAATACAGAGAGAAAATTTTTAGATGATAGGAAAGTGTTATGGGGATGAAATTTTATGATGTATTTCTCTGTTTGTCTTTGTTGTTTCTTTATATATATTTTTATAGTTTTAAAAATAGATAGGTGAAATCTTAAAAAAAAGATATAAAAAATTAATATGATTCGTTTTCTTACTTATTACCTGTATATTTTTTTTAAAAAAATGACTTCTTAAAAAAAGTATAAAAATCTCTTGCAATTAATTTTTATTTTTGTATATATTAGGTACATCATTATTTGAAATGTTATTGAAACACTGTTCTTGTGATGGTGCGGATATGATGTAGTTGGTGTAGCATAGCAGACTTCAGCTCTGCTCGTACGGGTTCAAGTCCCGTTATCCGCTGACTTTAAATTCCTGTTTGTTCTATTATGAAAAACTTCTTATTAGGATTACTTATGATGTGAGCAGGTGGGGCAATTATTGTCCGAGCTTATCCTATTGTAGAATTCTTTTGAAGAAGTGAATGGGCAGAAAGAAATCTTTGAGGAACGAGAAATCTTTTAATCTTAATTGGTTTCTGATTGATTATTCTTTGAGGTTTAGTGATGTTTTGAGTATTTCAGGTGTGAGAAGTTGAAACTAATTCGACCTTTACATTTGAATAGGGAGGTAATAAAGAAAGGGGAGATGGCAGAGCGGTCAATTGCATCAGACTGTAAATCTGACACCTCACGGTTACATAGGTTCAAATCCTATTCTCCCCAATTTGAAATGGGCTCTTAGCTTAGTTGGTAGAGCGCCTGCTTTGCACGCAGGAGGTCAGGGGTTCGAATCCCCTAGAGTCCAAAAAATAGAGCTCCTATAGTTCAATGGATAGAACAACAGCCTTCTAAGCCGTAAATCCAGGTTCGATCCCTGGTGGGAGTAGATTTATTTGGTGTCTAATGTGCTATTAGCTCTCGTGGTCTAGTGGCTAGGACGCCACCCTCTCACGGTGGAAATCACGGGTTCGATGCCCGTCGAGAGCGATTTATTATTTATTTTTGATTTTTTTTAATGGTTTGAAATTTTCAGGGAAGTTCTAGATGAAATGACTTTTGATGAAATAAATTTGCTAGTAAAGATCAAAAATGAATGGGTAAGTTTGTTGATAATCCTAAAGCTAAAGTTATTTATGTGAATGATCAGATTAAGGCTCCTAAAATTATCATTATTGATGATGAGAAGAAAAATATGGGAACTTTCTCTAGACAGAGAGCTTTAGAAATAGCAGATGAAGCTTGATTGGATTTAGTTCAAATCGCTTATAATGCTGAAGAAATGGTTTCTACAGTAAGACTTACTGATTATGGAAAGTATATGTATCAGAAGTGAAAGGAGGAAAAAGAGAAAAAGAAACAACAAAAGGGAAAAGAAACAAAAGAAATAAAAATATCTTATGCAATTGGTGATAATGATCTCAATCTTAAGATGAAAAAAATGGAAGAATTCTTGAAATCTGGAATTAATGTAAAAATTAGTATTAGATTGAAATGAAGAGAAAGAATGTATGCTGATAAAGCTTTAGAAAAAATTCTCTTTGTTAAAGAGTCTTTGTCTTCTTTCTGAAGGTCACAGTATGATGTTCCAAAGAAAGAAGCTCAGTGATATAGTATTATTTTATTTGCTAAATAGTATAATTTGTAATGGCTACAAAGAATAAATCTCATGCTTGACTTAAGAAGAGAATTAAAATTACGGGAACAGGTAAAATTATGGTTAAGAAAGAAGGAAATAATCACTTATTGACCAATAAAGGTAAAAATAATAAAAAATCTCCTTATGGAAATCAAATAACTGGATTCCAAGCAAAGAGAATTAAAAATTTAGTTTATTAGTTGTTAGACAGTCATGGTTAGAGTAACAAATGGTCTTCAGAGACAAAGAAAACATAAGAAATATATTTCTCAAGCTAAAGGATTTAGATTGGGAAGAGGAAATGTTTATACTCAAGTAAGACAAGCACTTATTAAACAAGGTCAACATGCTTATGTTGGAAGAAAATTGAAGAAAAGAAATTTTAGAAGATTGTGGATTGAAAGAATTAGCGCAGCTTTGAGAGAAAAAGGAATGAATTATTCTACTTTCATGAAGAAATTTTCTGAGAAAAATTTTGCTCTCAATAGAAAAGTTCTTTCCAATATTGCTGTAGCATTTCCTGAAGTATTTGACGCAATTTACCAACAAGTAAATCAATAGTATATATTATATCTATTTTATTTCCCCCCTACGGGGGAATGATGCCGAGGTGGTGAAATTGGTAGACACGAAGGACTTAAAATCCTTTGGGACTTATACTCCCGTGCCGGTTCGATTCCGGTCCTCGGCAATCTATAATCATTTTAGTTATTATTTTGTTTTGAAACATGTGATTTGTAGTTTATAGAAAATGAGATTTAAATACAAATGAAAGAATGATCGCTTTCTATAAGAAGGAATTGTGGGCTTCTCATATCTTGGATATCGCTAAGAAACAAAAATTTTATGGAACAAAATTCTATAGAAAAACTGTTGCTTATGACTTCCCTTCTTCTAGAAGATATAAAAGAATTAGAGCTATTGTTTCTCATGCTTATAGAAGTAATAAGAAGAAATATAATACTTTAGCTCAGCTTGGAAAAATTGTATAATGTTTTTATCTCTAGTAAAATTAGAAAGAAATGTATGCTGTTATTAGTTTGCAAGGACATCAATATATTGTTTCAGAATGAACAGAAATTGTAGTAGATAATCTTTCTACTCAGGAAAATGAAAAAATGACTATTGATTCTGTTGTTGCTGTATTTGATGATAATTGAAATGATGTAAAAATGGGAACTCCATTTGTAGCAGGAGCAAAAGTTGAAGCTACAGTTGGAACTACTCAAAAGGGTGAAAAAGTTCATGTTATTAAGTTTAAGAGAAAAAATAGATATTTTAGGAATAAATGATTTAGACCATTAGAAACTGTTTTAGTTATTGATAAGATTGTTGCTTAATGGCTAAAGCTTGATTCTTAGAATGGGAATGAGAAATTGTGGAAGTTTTACCTGCGGGGCAGTTTAAAGTAAAACTTGATAATACGGATTTGGTTATCTTGTGTTATAAGTCTGGTAAGATGAAACAGTCTCATATCTCTGTAATCATGGGGGATAGAGTTAAGGTAGAAGTGAATACTTATGATACTACGAAATGACGTATTACTTATAGGTGTCCTTCTAAAACTCAAGATTTCTCTTTGGCTGCCTAATATTTATTTATTGTATTATATCTGATGAAAGTTGTATCTTCATTAAAGAAAAGATGTAAAGACTGCCGTATTGTAAAAAGAAATGGTAGATATTATGTTATTTGTAAGAAAAACCCTAGACATAAGTCTAGACAAGGTTAGTTTTATCTCTTGTATGTATGTAAGATGTTTAGATTAATGGGGCATGTCCTTCCAGAAGAGAAGTCTATTTGGATTGCTTTGACTACTATTTATGGAATTGGAAGAGTTAGATCTAGAAAAATTTTGGATAAAGTAGGAGTAAATTATATGTCAAAAGTTTCTGCTTTAACAGAAGAAGATCAAAAGAAGATTTCAGATGAATTGAAAAATTATACTTTGGAATCTGATCTAAAAAGAGAAGTTGCTACTGCAATTAAGTTATTAAAGGAAATTAAATGTTATAGAGGAATGAGACATAATCTTTGACTTCCTGTAAGATGACAATTGACAAGAAAAAATGCAAAAACAGCAAAGAAACTTCTATGAAGATCTAAAGTTAGACCTGTTTTGAAAAAATAATTTTATTTGATGTTATAAAGATTAATGGCAACATCTAAGGCAAAAACTAAGAAAAAGGATGTAAAGATTACAAGTGGTGTTCTCTATGTAAATACTACATCAAATAATACTCTTGTAACTTTGGCAGATACAGAAGGAAATGTAGTTCTTTCAGGAGGTACAGGAACCGTAGGATATAAAAATTCTAAGAAATCTACTCCTTATGCTGCAGAAGTTTTGACTAAGCAACTTTTAAAGAATGCTCAAGGTCTTTGACTTAAAGAAATTGGAATTGTATTTAGAGGATGTGGAATGGCAAGAGACGGAGTCTTTAAGGCAATTAATGAAATTTGAGTCATTGATATTCTTTACATTAAAGAGAGTACAGGAATTCAATTCTGAGGATGTAAAGGAATTAGACCTAAGAGAAATTAGTTATCGTTATTTATTCTATTATGTCATTTATTGATGAGATATACTTGAGCAAAATTAAGACTTTGTAGAAGAGAATGAAAAAATCTCTTTGGTAGTGCTAAATATTCATTGGGACAGAAAGTCGTAGCACCTGGACAGCATGGTAGCAATATGCAGAGATATTCAGAATATGGAAAACTTTTGAGAAATAAGCAAGTTTTAAAGAGATCTTATATGATGTCAGAAAAACAATTTGCTAAAATTATCAAAGAGACAGCTTCTAAATATGCTAAAAATCATAATATTGGACACGATTTTGCAGTGTTTCAATTCCTAGAAAGAAGAATGGATGTAATTGTTCTTAGAGCAGGATTTGCACAGACGATTATGCAAGCTAGACAAATGGTAGTTCACGGACATTTTCTTTTGAATGGTGCAAAACATAATGTTCCTTCTACTTTCTTGAAACCTGGAGATAAAATTGAATTAAGAGATAAGTTGAAAAAGTCAGCTTTATATAACTCTTCTTCAAAGAGTCCTGCAAAGGTTCCTTCTTGGATTAAGGTTGATAGAAATGCTTATGCTATTGAAGTACTTAACTTCCCTCAAAAAGGAGAAATTGAGCTTCCTGCTGATGTATTGAAGGTTATCGAATTCTATGCCAGAGCATAGTTAAAAACAAAATATTTATTTATTTTTTTATGCTTTATGTTAGATATCCAAAATTTTATCGGAGCTCCTCAAATTCTGGTTACTGATGAAAGTGATAATGTAACAAAATTTGAAATTACAAATCTCCCTAGATGATTCGGTCATACTTTGTGAAATGCTATGAGAAGAATTATTTTGGCTTATAATTTAGGAGGATCTATAACAGGTGTAAAAATAAAATGAGTTCCTCATGAATATTATGTTATGGATTGAGTGAAAGAACATGTGGTAAATATTCTTTTGAATTTGAAAAAATTGAGATTCTCTTTTGATGAAGGTTGTGAGAAAATACAATGGGTTTCTCAAAGATTTAAAGGAATTGGTACTTATAAGGCAGAATCTTTGGATTTACCATCTGGAATTCATCTTCTAAATCCTGAAGAAACTCTCTTTGAAATTACAGATTCTGCAACTGAAGTGAATATGGAAATTAGAATTGAAAAAGGATATGGATATTATAGTTTAGATTATTTGAGAAATAGAGCAAAAAAAGAAGAAGCTACTGATGTAAATATTCTTTTGGTTGATAATGATTTCAAACTTGTAGATTATGTCAAATATGATGTTGAGGAAGTTATTGAGGATTTTACAGGTAGTGTTAAAGATACTTTATATTTCGAAGTGAAATCTTGATTTGCAGATGTTACTCCAAAGGAAGTGCTTATGTTTGCAGGTGAAGTTTTAGCTTCTTATGCTAAGTTATTTGTTTTTGATGATGTATATGTAGATAAATCTGTATTTGTGGATCGTGAAGATTTATCAAGTATGGTTGATACTTCTACAGATGTACATCCTGTAAAAACAATGCCTATTGATGCTCTTCCTTTGAGTGAGAGAACAAGAAATGCTTTGATTAAAAATGGAATTCTTTATGTTGAGGATTTAGAAAAGAAGAAAAAAGCTGAATTATTAGTAATGAAGGGAGTTTGAAAAAAAGCGATTGATGAAATTAATAGTGCTTTAGCTGGAATTAGTAAATCATTAATTAGTTAATTTATATTTGTTCCTTTGGAAAATGAACCATAGAAAAAATAGATTGTTAGAAATTAGTACAGGAGCTAAGAGTAAAAATGTATATCTTAGACAGATGCTTACAAATTTGGTAAGAAATGGAAAAGTTACTACAACAGTAAAAAGAGCTCAAGTTTTAAAGGCTTATGCTGATTCATTCTTTGCTAAGTTGGTAAGTAATGTTGCTAATTTAGACGAAGCAAATGCTCGTAGAGAAAATATTAGATATATTAAATCTGAAATTTTTTCTGATGAGGATGGAAAAAAAGTATTGGATGTTTTATTGCCAAAATGTATCGAATCTGGTAAAAAATCAGGATTTGTTGTAGATTACAAATTAGGATACAGACAAGGTGATGGTGCTGAAAGTATTTTGGTTAAAATTATGTAATTCGGTTGTTTATTATTTTATTATTAGTTATAGTTCAGATGCAGTTTACTAAAAAGGATCTTAATAAAACGATTTGGGTGAAACAAACTGATCAAGAGAAGAATAGGATGTGGTATAGAGTAGATGCTACTGGTATTACTTTAGGAAGATTAGCTACTGATGTAGCTAAAAAACTTATGGGTAAGGATAAATCTTATTATTCAGATTTTCGAGATGCAGGAAGTTTTGTAATCGTTGAGAATGTTGATAAGATTATTGTTACAGGAAATAAGTTGAAAGATAAGGTTTATTATACTTATTCTGGATATAAAGGAAATGTTAAAAGTATTAGTTTAGCTGACCTTTTATTGAAGAATCCTTCTAAGGCCCTTTGGTATGCTGTAAGAGGAATGCTTCCTAAAAATAAGTTAAGAGATTGTAGAATGAAAAGACTTAAACTTGTAAAAGGAACAACTACTAAATATGATAATTTTAAACCAGTAAATCTTTATAAATAATGGCTAATAAGGAATATAATTATGCAATCGGTAGAAGAAAGTCAACTACAGCTATTGTAAAACTTTATGCTAAAGGAAATGGAACTTTTGTTGTTACTACTTCTACAGGAAGAGAGGTTGCTTTGAAAGATTTTTTCGGAGGAAATGATTATCTTTTTAAAAATGCTATGGAACCATTTTCTGTAATTGCTCCTGATGCTTTTAAAAAGTTTGATGCACAAATTAAAATAACTGGAGGTGGTATTTCAGGTGTTTCTGATGCAATTCAATTGGGATTTGCCAGAGCTTTAATTGAATGGAATTCTGAACTAAGACCTACTTTGAAACCATATGGTTTATTACAAAGAGATCCAAGAGTAAAGGAAAGAAAAAAGCCAGGTTTGAAAAAAGCCAGAAAAGCACCAACTTGGTCAAAGAGATAAGAAATGAAGTCTGATCAGTCAGGCTTTTTCTTTTTTTTAAAAGTAATTTTTTATTGCAATTGAAATTATAAACTTTTTTTTGGGGCATTATGATAAATTCATCCAATACCAAACAGGAAGAATATGGATTTTTTTGTTTTCGACTTCTCTTTCTTCAAAAGTATCATAAGTGAGGATATATCACTCGTTTACATTACAAGTATTCATGGCAAGGAGTAATCCCTTTATTTCTCTTTCTTGATTTATTTCATCAAGTTGCCAACATACCTGAATAACAGAAGTAATCTTTGTCCCTATTTTATCTTTTACAATGAAATCACATTCTTTTTTTCCATTAAAATAGAAAAATTGCTTTTCTTGACGGTAAAGCTCAATTGCAACAATATTTTCCAAAATCTGTCCTTTATTCTCTGTATAATTATTTCCCATTCTTGTAAATCCAGAATCGATAAGATAGATTTTACTAGGATTATGGATTTCTCATTTGGGAGATCGAGAAAATTTTGGACATGAAATTGTAAAAAAAGATTCTTGAATATAATCCACGTATTTCAATAACGTAGCTTTTGAAACTTTGATTCATAAGTTTTTAAGATAGATTTCAAATTTGCTTGCAGAAAAAAGATTGCTGTACGTATTCAGAAAATAATGCATTAAACATTCTACCGCTTTCTTATCTTGAATGATATGTCTTTCAAGTAAATCTTTATAAAAAATTGTTGCATAATACTCCTCAAGTAACGTTCTTTTCCTTTCTTCGTTTTCTTCTCAAACAACGACAGGATATCATCAAAATTCAAGATATTCATCAAATAATTTTCTGACTTTTATTCTCTTTTTTTGATCATATTGAATAGTATGATTAAATGATATTTGATGTTTCACTACAAGCTCTTTAAAAGAAAATGGGAGCATTAATTGATGAAAGTATCTTCCCCTTAGTTCCGTTGAAATTTCACTAAGCAGAAGTTTAGAAGAACTTCACGAAATGATAATGGTATATCCATCATTATGAAAGGTTCTCAAAACTCTTCCTCGATGTTCTACGGTATGAATCTCATCGAAAAAAAGATATTTGGGATATTTACCATGCACTTCATAAAAAAGATCTAATATTTCTCCCATATCTTGAGTTTGTAATTCAATGAGTTTATAGTTTTCAAAGTCAATAAAAAGGATTTCATCTTTTAAAACACCGTAATTTATCATCAGTTCATTGATAAGTTGGTACATATAATAGGTTTTCCCCGCACGGCGAGGTCAAATAATCGCTAAAATATTTTCCAGATTTTTAAAATTAATTTTTGGAAAATTTCTTTCATATATTTGAGGTAATTCTTTATGATGCCAGTCTATAATAAGTTGTTTGATATTATTTTTCAAAGATTGTTGCTTATTGTTTATTTTATTAAACGAAATAAATTGTTATCGTTTAAAATTTTAAACAATTTTGTAAAAAAAGCAAGAAAAACTGATACAAAAAAATCTGACTTCCCACAAAGGTTAGTCAGATTTCTTGTTTTCTGTTTTTTTATTTTCTAGAAATCCCTTTATAAATATCTCATCTATTATTGACTTCAATAATTCTATTTCCTTGTGAAGTCTTTCTGAAAATAAATCTTATTGATCCTTTTCTGATTCTATAAAGATCTGTTGTCCCTTCTATGGGTTTTATGTCATATTTTTCAAGATTATTTTCCATAATATCTTGTACGATTTTCAAGAGAATAGCTTTATAAGGAGATTTTTCGATAAATTTTATGAACTGTTCAACCATCCTATTTCTTGAAATAATCTAAAATCACTTTAGGATCCACTCCTTCTTCTCCAAAATAAAAATCAAAATCTTCTTGAATAGATAAATCACTATCTTCAATATCTTTTAAAACAGCAATAGGTTTATTATTTGAGAATATTACTTTAGGTCCAGATGTTTTAATAGATGTTAAAATACTTTTCATATTCTTTTTTAAATCAGTAACAGAGATACATTGATCTGTAATCATATTTGGTATCAAATTAAGTAATAAATAGTGTTTATAAAATAATAATTTTTGTATTATTTGCAAGGGAAGAGAAAAAAATCTGACTCTCCATTTGCGAATAAATCGTGAGGAGTTGTCAGATTTTTAGGTAATGCAGTTATTGATAAATGGATATTTATCAAATTTATGAGTTACAAGGTAGTATAATTAAAATCTCTTCGATTAGAAAGTGTTATATTTCCTAGACTAATGGTATTACCAGTATAAATAATATATCCCTTTTGATCTTTATGTTTTATGTTTAGATTAGTTCGATATTTAATTCCTTGAGAATAAGTATTGGAATAAGTACCATTCTTTTTTATTTCGATAGGAACTTGTTGGATTCCTTGTTCAATAATAAGATCGATTTCTTTTTGTGTACTATCACGATAAAAAAATAATTGCTCTCATTGTCCATGAATAATGATTTGTTTTTTTATTTCTGATATCATCATGTTTTCAAATAAATTTCCAACGATATAATGATTCGTTAATTCTTCTGCGGATCTTATTCATAAGAGACGACAGGCTAACCCCGTATCAGAAAAATAAATTTTAGGTGATTTGATATATCTTTTCCCAAAATTTTCATAGTAAGGTTGTAATTGAAATACCAAATAACTTGCTTCCAAAATAGAAATCCAGCTTTTTACTGTTTTTTCATCCACGCCTATATCATCTGATAAGGATCTATAATTTATAACTTGTCCAATTCTTCCTGCTAATAAGGAAAGAAGTTTACGAAATAAAGTAAGATTTTGTACCATTTTAATTTGTCTGACATCTCTTTCAAGATAGGTGGCAATATAAGATTCATAATACTCAATAGGAGAAACTTCCCTATCGTACATTACAGGCATAAATCATTTAAAAATTTGTTCAATCGGATCAGGAGATAAGGTATGATTTTGTGATAGTTCTTCAAAAGAAAATGCTTCCATAGTGATATATCCTACTCTTCATGCCAAGGACTGAGAAATCTTTTCCGAAAGAATTAAATTTTCAGATCAAGAAATAATAAAATCAGACATGATTTTTCTTGTATCTACAATTTCCAAAAGATACGAAAAGAGTATAGGACATCTTTGAATTTCATCGATAATTACATGAGAATGTTCTCTCAAAAAACTTCAAGGATCTTGCTCGATAAAACTTAACGTTTCCGGAGTCTCAAGATTAAAATATTGATAATCTGGGAATTGTTCTTTTAAAAAGGTAGTTTTCCCAACTTGTCTTGCTCAAACAATTCCAATAATCGGGAATCCCTTTTTTATACGATTTAATTTATCTCAATATAGCCTATAAAAACTCATATTATTCATTTTATTTGTAAAACCGGAATCTGATTCCGTAAATGCATGATAATTATTTTTTCTTAGTTTACAAGAGAAAAAAGGGAAAAGAAAAAATCTGACTTCCCATGAAGGTTAGTCAGATTTTTTCTTCACGATTTACTCGTAAAAAGAGAGTCAGATTTTTTTAAGCTACAATATCTTGTAAAAGTGAAATAAATTTTGCAGTATCACCAAAATAGTTCGGATAGGCATGAGAAAGTGTCTTTAATGATTCTCCAGCAACTAGAACTACTTGTCCTTCATCTTCCGTTTTAAAAAGTTGTTCTTGTTGTAAATAAAGTTCTGTCGCTTTGTTGATTTCTCAAGATTTAAATCATAAAACTTTAATCGTATGATCTTGAAGATTTAAAATAAGTAAATAATGTTCATATCTTTTCCCTAAATTAGTATCGATCTGTTTAATTGCATCACTATAGGTTCTTAATTTATCAATTACATGTAATTTTTTTTCCAAAGCTTTTAGTGTTTTTTTCAATGATTCCAAATCTTTTCATTGGTATTTACGGGTAGGGACGCAGCCTTCTTTTATCGCAAAAAGGGAACTTGTTAGAGCAAAAAAATCTAACCATTCTTGAGTTCCTTCTCAGGCTTTTAGAGCTTTTTGTAAAATAATTCCTACCGTTTCTACGGCAGTTGCTCGGATATGTTGCAATTCCGTTCTAATTTGGATTTCTATTTGTAATCCATTATATTCTGAAACATATGAATTCTGATATTTATAAACCATATGTAAAGATCTATATCACGAATCTTTTGGTTTACGGATATAATCATCTTCTTTCACTAATTCATGAAGGAATCTCCCCTTTAATAAAGCATCTCTCAATTTATAAACTTCATCAATATTTTCTAAAACTACTCTTAACCCCCCAATATCTTGAATCCTTGATAACATCATATTAGGATTTCTTTTTAATTTTCCAATAATCGAATGCGTACGTTTTAACCTTTCTACTACAACTGCTGAATATTGTAAAGATTTAATTTTCGATCTTAAAAGGGATTGAAAAGTATTCATAGGGTAATCATGAGCTGTTCTCCAATTATTCAAAATTAATAAATTTTCTTTCATCTCATTTTCTGATAAATTGTCCTTAATTAGTGAGATTCAAGCCGAATTTATCTGTTTTTTAGAGTAAAGAAGTTTTATTTTTTTTGAAGGAGTCATGATAAATAATTACAGATAAAAAATTTTACACTATTCAATAATTACAAGTAGGATAGTGTTTAAAAGAAAAAAATCAAGGTAGAGTTGCTTTCTTAGCAAAAAGAGAGTCAGACTTCTCTATGAGTCTTAAAAGTTTAGCAAGTCATTTTCTCTCAACAGAAAAAGACCGAGTATCCACTCAGTCTTTGATTGATAAGTACTTCCTGACTTTCCGTGAAGGGGAGTCAGATTTTGTTCACGATTCACTCGTAAAGAGAGAGACAGATTTTTAGGCTTAATTTTCTCTTGTAAAAAATATACAAATATGTATATTATAATCGTTTTTAGTATGAAGGGATATATGAAACTTACTTTTAAATGTAAAGAATTAGAATTATTGTACAGAGATAGGGAATATCGTCATCGTAAAATGCCTTATGAAATCCAAAAATCATATGCATTAAAATGTGATTTCTTAGAATGCGCAGAATCTCTTCATGATATCTATGCAAGAACGAGTCTTCATTTTGAAAAATATGAGGATCATTATAGCATAAGAATTACTCAACAATGGAGAATTGAATTAGATATTGATACGGTTGGGAATGTGACCATTTTAAATATTTTAGATGCCAATAATCATTATCAAAAAAATTTTTAAATATTTATCATAAAAAAAATGAAAGGTTTTATTTTTCATCCAGGACAACATATCGCAGAAGAGCTTACTGAAAGAGGACGAAGTCAGAAATTTTTTGCACAATTAATTCAAAAAACTCCCCAAGAAGTTAATCATCTCATTACTTGAAAAAGAAATATTAATGCTGATCGAGCTTTAAGATTAGAAGCTGTCTTTTGAATTAGTGCTCAGGTTTGGATGAATCTTCAATCAAAATATGATTTAGCAATATTAGCAGAAAAGGAAGAAGAGAAAAAAATACGAAAATGTATTAAATTTAATGTAGAAAAAAACTTTGATTTTGCTGTTGCATAAAATTAGTTGTTTTTTAATTTAGTTATAAAGAGAGAGTTAGATTTTTTTTCTATATAAAGCTTAAGATTTATCAGGAGCTTTGTATTCTCTCTACAAAAAAAGACCGAGTATCCACTCAGTCTTTGATTGATAAGTACTTCCCAAGTTTCCACAAAGGTTAGTTAGATTTTTTTCTTCATGATTTACTCGTAAAGAGAAAATCAGATTTTTTGTTATTATTTTGTACAGACACAATAACAATTTGTATCACAACTGATGTTTGTCGTGTTATTCTTATTACAATCTGTCATGCATTGAGTACAAGCAACTTCATCATAATGAGGAGTACAAGAATTAGTATTTGTTATATTTTTAGTACAGTCCGCAGAAGTTCATCAATTACTTCAAACACATTTCCATTTATATTGAGTACTTGAATCAGTAACATCTTGGAATGTTCATGCTGTACAAGTATCTTTAGTAGATGAACAAGATCAATTTACTGGAATATTTTTAGTACAGTCCGCAGAAGTTCATCAATTACTTCAAACACATTTCCATTTATATTGAGTACTTGAATCAGTAACATCTTGGAATGTTCATGCTGTACAAGTATCTTTAGTAGATGAACAAGATCAATTTACTGGAATATTTTTAGTACAGTCCGCAGAAGTTCATCAATTACTTCAAACACATTTCCATTTATATTGAGT